>Ga0302155_10000027_pt1 | contig 127292 bp, 115 predicted proteins | sample I_Bog_N3_1_FD_193508 | JGI IMG/M metagenome (GOLD analysis project Ga0302155, IMG submission 193508) | Peat permafrost microbial communities from Stordalen Mire near Abisko, Sweden - I_Bog_N3_1 | ecosystem: Environmental > Terrestrial > Soil > Wetlands > Peat | place: Sweden: Abisko... | reverse complement strand
CTTATTTTAAAGTGCCGATTCTAAGTGCAATAATCCACAATGACGAAGAAGCCCCGCATTGCCATATTCTGCTATTGCCGCTTGTTGACGGTCGGATGGTTGGCAGTGACTTAATGGGAGGACGAGCCCAACTAAAAGTAATGCAGGACGATTTTTATCTAAAAGTAGGACAACGACACGGACTAGCCCGCCCAAGCCGCCAAAAGCGTCACAGCGCGGCTATACGCAAACAGGCGCTAGATATTGCCTTTGATAAATTACAAGTCAATAGCGGGCTGGATGACGTGTTGCGCGCGCTGCGAGTAATGCTAGATGAAGGTCGAGCAAACCCAGAACCGTTAATGTTGGCGATTGGCTGGAAGCCGCCAAAATCAAAACCCCAAAAATCATTCGTTGAAATAATGACAACGCCATGCAAGCCAGAGAAACCTATAGGGTTCGAGCATAAGAAGCCTATAGGGTTTGGTGCCGAGCAGGAATCAGAAAATGAGCCGAATAAAGGGCAAACCCTATCCTGTGTAGGGTTCCAAATTACCGAGCCAGTTATTTCGCCCTCTTTATCGACTAAAAACCCACCAAATCAAGTCCAGCCAGCACCATTGCCAAACAATGAGCCGATAACTCAACCAGTCAAATTAATCGAGCCAGCACCGTCAGAACAGGAATATATCGATAATGAAACACGATTCAGTGATAACGAAAATTCATCAAATAATTGGGATTATGAAATCGGTCAATTTAAAGAAAGAGATCCCAAGCAAAAATTCAGTCTCAGTAATCGCCAAGTAGTCAAAAAATCGGTCGATAGATTAATCGAAAATATCAGCAGCAGAAAAATAATAAATCGCCATTTGCTGATTTAAACCCGTCCTCCAATGCAGGTTGGCGCTGATTATTCGTTAAATTTAATAGATTTTTGGTACGTATTTAGTGGGCAGTTACGCAACAGCTGCAGCCCAAATCAAAAGGGACGGGGGGAGTATTCTAAATAACCGATTTAAAGGCTCTAAATCAAGCTCTGACGCAATTAAATCACATGTCGAGTACCCGAATACCTGCGACCTATTTAATCGCCTTAAATGGCCGCCATTGAAGCCAGTAAGTTTTCTGCTAGTCTTTTCTTTGGTTATTGGTTTATGGTTATTGGTTTGTTCAACGCCCGTTGAATGTTCGCTTATCGTTCGCAATGCGTTTGCAATGCGTTCGCATTCTTTATCTTCTCTTCTCTTATCTTCTCTTATCTTCTCTTATCTTATCTTCTCTTATCTTATCTGTCGGTTGATTGCGTTCGGTTGCGTTCGGTTGCGTTTTGTTGTTCAATTGCATACAGGGTGTAATCACGCGAAAGCAACGCGTCAAGCACGCGTGAAAGTGCGCGTACGCATACAGGGTGTAATCGGTGTTCCTGCAATGAAGGAATACGAGGTTATCGACCAACCACCATTGGTGGACGGTGCGAACACCATGCAAGCACCATGCAAGCACAGTGCAATAACAGTGCAATAACCCCCTGATTCCTGATTGTGGATTCCTGATTCCTGATTGTGGAATCCTGATTCCTGATTTACTGAATCCTGTAACTGATTCAATTCAAGAGCCTAAGGCAAAAAAAGAAAAGACCCATGAAGCAATATTAGACTTACTCAATTTGAGGAGGTTATGCGGCCTTACCAAAATTGCCCACGAACAATATGCACCCCGAATATTGAACACCCGTTGAATAAATCAAATAAAAGGATTGATTGACCAAATCGGGTTACACAGCGGTTACATGAAATTAAATTTCATTAAAAACAGAATCATCTAAAAAACATAAAATCGCTAAGCATTTGATTTAAAACGATAATTTTGGCCTGCCCAGAGGGAATCGAACCCCCAACCTATGCCTTAGAAGGGCATTGCTCTATCCAGTTGAGCTATAGGCAGTTACATGAAGAAGGCAGAATCATACCTTTTATCTGGCGGGGCGACAAGCCCTGCGTTTGCCCCATCAGATAAAATTCAACGAAATCACCTCAAATACGACGCTAAGCGTTGCGCCATTTCTTGGGCTTGCTGCTGATCACGCGCCTCAACCATCACACGTATCAATGGTTCAGTGCCTGAAGCACGTATCAGCACCCGTCCATTTCGCCCTAACTCAGCCTCAACGTTGACTTTTTCTTCTACCATCGCCGCATTTTTTTGCCAATCGGTTCCAGCAGGAACACGAACATTAATCAATATTTGCGGGAATAAAGCGATCCCGCTAAACAATTCTGGCAACGATTTACCATGACGACGCAATGCAGACAGAACTTGCAATGCGGAAATAATTCCATCACCGGTACTATGCTTATCCAAACAAAGTAAATGACCCGACCCCTCTCCACCCAAAACCCATCCACGTTCACGCATCATCTCAAGCACATAACGATCGCCAACCTTAGCACGAGCAAATGGCACGCCAAGTTGCTCAAATTTTACTTCCAAGGCCATGTTCGTCATCAGTGTTCCCACAACACCTGACACTGGACCTTGTGCCAACCGATCCTGCACTAAAAGATACAGCAATTCATCGCCATTATAAACACGACCGGTCGCATCCGTCATGATCAGACGATCCGCGTCACCATCTAACGCGATACCCAAATCAGCATGATGTTCAATGACCGCCAGCGACAATGCTGCAGGAGCCGTCGCACCCACCGCATCATTAATATTTAGTCCATTTGGATGATTGCCGATCGCAATCACTTCCGCACCTAATTCATGCAGGACATGTGGCGCAATATGATAGGCCGCACCATGTGCACAATCCACCACAATTTTCAAACCACGCAAATCCATTTCGTTGGGAAAACTGCTCTTACAAAACTCAATATAACGCCCTTGTGCATCATCAAGACGACGGGCTTTGCCAAGTTTTTCTGATATCACGCACTCCATGGGCTGCTCAAGCTCAGCTTCGATATCCAACTCAATCGCATCCGGCAATTTATTCCCTTGAGAAGAAAAAAACTTGATGCCATTATCATCAAACGGGTTATGTGAAGCAGAAATCACGACTCCGGCAGATAGACGCAATGCACGCGTCAAATACGCAATAGCCGGTGTCGGCATTGGCCCCGCCAACAGAACATCCACCCCTGCGGCAGCAAATCCTGCCTGCAACGAAGCCTCCAGCATATACCCAGAAATACGCGTATCTTTACCAATCAATACCGTCGGTCGATTCGCCTCATGATGCGCGGAATTTTCTCTGTTGTGTACTAACACCTTGCCTGCAGCGTAACCCAATCGCATAACAAAATCAGGCGTAATCGGAGATTGCCCTACCTTGCCGCGAATACCATCAGTACCAAAATATTTTCTTGTCATTTTTAGCTAAAAAGGTGAATAGTGCAGTTATATATCAGCCATATAGGTACAAACACGTTATACAGCACCCCGTGTAAAACAATTAGTTAGCATATTGTACTGCATGCCATACTGCCAATGCATCTACAGTTTCTGCGACATCATGTACACGCACAATCCGCGCACCCGCACTTACGGATGCCAACATACCGGCCAGACTTCCGGCCAAACGCTGTTCGACTGGCTTTCCGGTCAGTGCGCCTATCATGGACTTGCGTGACAAACCGGCTAACATAGGCAAACTAAATTGGCGCTCAAAATGGGACTGCTTTTGTAATAGAGTCACGTTATGTGCCACGCTTTTACCAAATCCAAAACCCACATCCAGCATCAATCTACCTTGGGATATCCCCGCCTGCTGCATCGTCGTCACACGCTCCAGAAAAAAAGCATCCAGCTCATCCACTATGTCGGTATAGTGAGGTTGAATTTGCATGGTTTCTGGCGTATTTTGCATATGCATGATGCACAGTCCGCAATCACCCTGAGCAACAGCCGCAATCGCACCACTAGCGCGAAAACCCTGCACATCATTAATCATATCAACACCAGCGATCTGTGCCTCACGCATCACTAGTGGCTTATAGGTATCAATGGATAACGGTTTGCCGCAATCACGTAAGGCATACAATACCGGCATCACACGTTGCAATTCCACTTCCAATGTGACAGGCGTGCAACCAGGACGAGTAGACTCTCCACCGATATCAATAATATCCACACCAGCAGCAATCATTGCCTCAGCGTGATCTAACACCTGATCCAAGCTGGGATGACTACCACCATCAGAAAACGAATCTGGCGTAACGTTTAATATCCCCATCACTAAGGGGCGGTGCGCAGCAGAATTGGCCATTGGTAGCCGAAAGCGGCCACATTGTATATATTTTTCCATACTACATATAGCATTCATGCAAAGTTTAAGTAAAATTTAGGCAAAAAAAAAGGCAAGGAAAATCCTCACCTTTTTTAAAATTGATCAACTACACACGTCACAACATCGATATCCAACACATGGCTACCATGAATAGCCATGCTGGGAATCACACTGTTACAGTCACTGTCGGAGGAGCAACACCATCACCTGAACTAGGTTTGCGTGATGACGATGTTATTTTGGGTTGACGCGGTTCCAATCCTTGCATAATGTCATGGATCTGGTCTGCATCAATGGTTTCCCAATCCAACAATGCTTTTGTCATGGCTTCGACTTTTTCACGATTTTTTTCCAGTAGATCCCGTGAAATGGCATACTGTTGATCAAGAATGCTACGAATTTCGGTATCAACTAATTGCTGTGTCGCTTCTGAAATCGTTTTTGACGCTCCGCCAAAATAGCCTTCTTGCTGACTATCTTCATACACCATGACGCCTAATTTATCCGACATACCGAAACGTGTCACCATGGCACGGGCTAATTTCGTTGCGCGAGAAAAATCATTGGATGCACCGGTCGACATTTGGCCAACAAATATCTCTTCAGCGATACGACCACCGAACAAAATTGCAATTTCGCCGAGCATTTTATCTTTGTAACCACTGATTTGATCATGCTCAGGCAATTGCCAAGTCAAACCTAATGCATTACCGCGCGGCATAATAGTGACCTTGTGAACAGGATCGGATTTTGGTAACAAGCTAGCAATTACCGCATGACCAGATTCATGGTACGCCGTATTCCTACGTTCATCTTCACGCATCACCATTGATTTGCGTTCAGGACCCATGTAAATTTTATCTTTGGCATCTTCAAAATCCTGCATTTCGACCAGACGCTTATTACGACGCGCCGCAAACAAGGCAGATTCATTGACCAGATTGGCCAAGTCAGCACCAGAAAAACCAGGTGTACCGCGCGCTAAAATATCGGCCTTCACATCGGGAGCGATAGGCACTTTGCGCATGTGCACATTTAAAATCTGTTCGCGACCACGGATATCAGGCAAACCAACCGTTACCTGACGATCAAAACGTCCCGGGCGCAATAAAGCCTTATCCAACACATCAGCACGATTGGTCGCTGCAACTACAATCACGCCAGAATTCGGTTCAAAACCATCCATTTCTACCAGCATTTGATTCAGTGTTTGCTCACGCTCATCATTACCACCACCCATACCAGCACCGCGATGACGGCCAACAGCATCAATCTCATCAATAAAAATAATGCAAGGTGAATGTTTTTTGGCATTTTCAAACATATCACGAACACGGGAAGCACCTACACCGACAAACATTTCCACAAAATCAGAACCTGAAATAGTGAAAAATGGGACCTTAGCTTCGCCGGCAATCGCACGTGCTAATAATGTTTTACCCGTACCAGGAGGGCCTACCATCAGCACACCGCGCGGAATGCGACCACCCAATTTTTGAAATTTAGTTGGATCGCGCAAAAAATCAACAACCTCCTGCACTTCTTCTTTTGCCTCATCGCAACCAGCCACATCCGCAAAAGATACGGTGTTATTGGTATCATCTAGCATACGTGCCTTGGATTTACCAAAAGAAAAAGCACCACCTTTACCGCCACCCTGCATTTGACGCATAAAGAACACCCAAACACCGATCAGCAACAACATCGGTCCCCAAGACATCAGCATTTGCACCAGCAGCGATGGTTCTTCCGCTTGTTTTACATCAAATTTAACACCGCTATTCACCAGATCACCGACCAAGCCGCGATCTAAATACGTCGCAGTGGTTTTGATTTTTCTATCGTCCAAGGTGGATGCAGTGATATTGCGATCTTCAATCGTCACGTCTTTTAATTGTCTTGATTTGACCAAGCCCAAAAAATCTGAGTAAGCCACAGCATTACCGCCCGAGTTAATGCTTCTGCCATCAAATTGCTTAAACACCATGAACAACACCATGGCAATAACAACCCAGATGGCTGCTTTAGAAAACATATTATTCACAAAAACTCCTTCGACACAAAGATGTCTTTTACAAACCGCACAAACCACCACATGGAATACGCTGTACTCAATTCAGAGGCACTTCACCGGAAGATAGTCTGCCTATATTCCGCAAATAAGGTAACCATAATGGGTTCATTAAATTAACTCAACACGTAAGCTCATAAGTATACCAAGATACATATAGTGCCGAGACAATATATATCAAGAGGTAATTAATGAGTTTCAACAATTTTATTCACTTCAAACCTCGCCCCAAAATAAAAATCTCAGACGATTTATCCCGACTAGCCTTCGGTTTTTTAGACGATACCACACTAAACTCTTCCTTGAAACGGGACCATACAGTATTGTACGCCGGACCATGAAAACATTTCACCAATAATGCACCACCGGGCTTTAAATGTGCCAAGGAAAATTCGATAGCCAATTCAATAATATCTTCCATTCTAGCAGCATCCGCTGTACTAATACCGGATAAGTTCGGCGCCATATCCGATAATACCAAATCGACTTTACGCCCAATTAATTGGGCCTCCAGTTTATCCAGAATATCTTGCTCACGAAAATCACCTAACATAAACTGCACATCGGCAATCGGTTCCATCGGCAACATATCTAGCGCAAAGATTTCACCTAATATGCCGCCGCCGGATTTACCCGCCAACTTATTTCGTACATATTGCGACCAACTTCCTGGTGTTGCACCCAAATCAACAATAATTTGACCTGGTTTGATCAATTTTTCAGTCTCATCAATTTCTTTGAGTTTATAGACTGCCCTGGCACGATACCCCTCCTTTTGAGCTAATTTCACAAAAGGATCATTTATATGATCATGTAACCAATTTTGATTGAATTTATTCTTAGCCATTCGCGTAAAATAGTACCTTTAGAAGATTACAGTGAAATACGGTGAAATTATGTTGAAACTTACAGCAGTCGAACGCAGCGCGCTGCGTTCCGAGGCACATGCCTTAAATCCTATCGTATTAATCGGTGATGCCGGTCTGTCCGAAGCCGTCATGAAAGAAATTGATGCGGGACTCACCTTCCACGGATTACTCAAAGTCCGGGTTTTTGGTGATGACCGTGAAGCCCGTATCGCGATGTATGAAACCATTTGCACCACTCTCAAAGCGGCGCCGATTCAACACATCGGTAAAATGTTAGTTGTTTATCGTCCAAAATCGGAAGTGAAAACACAAAAAGTATTGCAAAAAATTGGTGGTGTCGGTGGCGGCATGCGTGAAGTAACAATCGTCAAACCAAGTCCAAGCGGCGAAAAACGCCCGACTGTTTCCAAAGTCATGCTTAAAGGAAATGAACGGGTAACACAGGGTGGAAATATTAAACGTGCTAAACCACGTCAAGCCAGCGCAAAAAAATCTGCATTAAAAAGTTCATAAATACATATTAGCAACATATTCAAGAACTTGTTTGACAGTGTACAGGATTACCATCCTTGTACACGGTGCGTGTTTTAATTTGCTTCACGGTTCGATGCAACCTTACTTCTTGTATCGAACCGCGTTCTTACACTTTATAGTCTGATGCAACCCGCAACATCAGCACTACACCTAATACACTCTGCACCAGATAAAAACCTGATGACACCGTATGCAGCAGTCCAAACTTCCATTTCGCATCAGGCAACACCAAGCCAGTCGCGCGTAACGCCGACATGAATGGATGCAACACGAAATATCCCAGCACCGTACACGTCAGCATCCCAAGGATGATATAACCACCGACTGCCAAACTGGCCCGCACAGTCGCCAGCCACCCTGTTTGCAAACACAGCGCCGTTGATGACCGTAACAACACGATCAGTAAAAGCAATTGCACTATAGCGCAAACAACAGAAAACCACGCCTCAACAAAAAAAAGTTGCGCAGCAACCGAACCAGCAAGCATCCGATCCGGCAAGGTCGCGAACAACGTTGGCGCCACCAGATAACCAATCGTCCAAATACTACCTACCCAAGCGGTCGCAATCAAAACCTGAAGGCGCTGCCATCGCAGTAGGGTGTTGGTCGGTAGTTGCGACAGCGTTTTCATCGTCATTTATATGTAATGCACTTCAATTACTTCATATTCACGCACACCAGCAGGGGCTTGAACTGCAACGATATCACCTTCTGATTTACCTATCATGGCACGTGCAATCGGAGAAGTAATCGACACTTTATTTTCTTTCAGATCAGCTTCATCTTCGCCAACAATCTGATAGCGCACTTTTTTACCCAACTCAAGATCTTCTAACTCAACTGTCGAGCCAAATACAATGCGACCTTCGGCATCTAGCGTAGTAGGATCAATAATTTGTGCTGAACTTAGCTTGCCTTCAAGATCTGCAATCCGCCCTTCAATAAAACTTTGACGTTCTTTGGCTGCATCGTATTCTGCATTTTCAGACAAATCGCCATGTGAACGCGCTTCTGCAATCGCCGCAATCACAGCATGACGCTCACGACTTTTTAATCGATGTAACTCGTTTTTGAGTAATTCGGCGCCGAATTTGGTAATAGGTACTGTACTCATCGTCTTCTTTAAGTGAAAACCACAGAGGCCGCTTACTCGCACCTCAACAAAGGGCAAAATAAATGAGCTCTGTGGTTGTAATGATAAAATTCAACCTCTAAGGGACTTAGTGTAATGACTTATGCAAACCTTGTAAATCATAGACATGCATGTCGTCCAAATGATGCATACCCTGCACTGCCGCTTCGGCACCCGCGATGGTGGTAAACGTCGTAACACGCGCCGCTAAAGAAGAAACACGAATCGCGCCCGAATCCATAATAGCAGAACGTTTTTCCTCAACAGTATTAATAACCAATGCAATTTCTTGATTTTTAATCATATCAACGATATGCGGACGACCTTCACTTTTCTTATTCACTGGTGTTACTGACACACCAGCAGCAGACAAGGCAGATGCTGTACCTTTTGTCGCCAAAATAGTAAAGCCCATCGCAACCAGATCCGATGCTACTTTGATTGCACGTGGTTTGTCATTTGTTTTTACACTGATAAAGACTTTACCGGAGCGTGGCAAATTAACACTTGCTCCCATTTGTGACTTAACAAATGCCTCGCCAAAGGTTTTTCCTACTCCCATGACTTCACCGGTTGATTTCATTTCAGGGCCAAGAATAGTATCAACGCCTGGGAACTTAACAAACGGAAATACTGCTTCTTTCACGCTGTAATACGGAGGCACGACTTCGTCGAAAATACCCTGAGAATCCAACGATTGACCAGCCATACAGCGCGCTGCAATTTTAGCTAATTGCAATCCAGTTACTTTAGAGACATACGGAACCGTACGTGAAGCACGCGGATTCACTTCCAACACAAAGACAACATCTTTCCCGTCGATTTGTTGAATGGCAAACTGAACATTCATTAGTCCAACCACATTCAAGCCTTTCGCCATCAGTGATGTCTGGCGTTTAAGCTCATCAATGGTGGCGGCGGACAATGAATATGGCGGCAATGAGCAGGCTGAATCACCTGAATGGACACCCGCCTGTTCGATATGTTCCATCACACCACCAATAAAGGTACGAACACCATCGGACAAACAATCCACATCCACTTCAATCGCATCGTTCAAAAAACGATCTAGCAATACAGGCGAATCATGTGAAACCTTCACTGCTTCACGCATATAGCGTTCCAGATCACGTTGCTCATGCACGATTTCCATCGCACGTCCACCCAATACATACGAAGGACGAACAACAAGCGGATAGCCGATTTCTAACGCCAAGCGCAATGCATCTTCTTCGGTACGCGCAGTGCGGTTAGGCGGTTGGCGCAGATTCAGCGTATGCAATAGCTGCTGAAAACGTTCACGATCTTCTGCAGCATCAATCATGTCTGGCGAAGTACCGATAATTGGAACACCATTGGCTTCCAGTTCCAGCGCCAGTTTTAACGGTGTTTGACCGCCGTACTGGACAATCACACCTACTGGTTTTTCAATCGCTACGATCTCCAGTACGTCTTCCAGCGTTACAGGCTCAAAATACAAACGATCCGAGGTATCGTAATCGGTCGATACAGTTTCAGGATTACAGTTAACCATAATGGTTTCGTAACCATCGGCACGCATGGCCAGTGCTGCATGCACGCAGCAATAATCAAATTCAATCCCCTGCCCAATACGATTCGGACCGCCACCCAATACCATAATTTTCTTATTGGTAGTTGGCAACGATTCACATTCTTCCTCGTAGGTCGAATACATGTAGGCAGTTTTCGTGGAAAATTCAGCCGCGCACGTATCCACCCGCTTATACACAGGATGAATATTCAAAGCATGACGACGCAAGCGAACAGCTTGATCTGTCGTTTTCAACAATTTAGCCAGACGGCGATCCGCAAAGCCTTTTTGTTTCAAACGGAATAACACATCTTTTTCCAATTGTTCCAGCGTCTGCGTTTCCAACCACAATTCGATATCCACGATATCTTTAATTTGCGCTAAAAACCATGGATCGATATGGGTGAGATGATGGACTTCATCCAAAGTAAAACCTTGAGCAAACGCATCGCCAACATACCAGATACGATCCGGCCCAGGCTCACCCAACTCTTCTTCAATGACTTCACGATCACGGGTTTTTTCGTTCATGCCATCAACGCCAACTTCCAGACCGCGCAAGGCTTTTTGAAATGACTCTTGGAATGTACGGCCGATCGCCATGACTTCACCAACCGATTTCATTTGTGTCGTCAAATGGTGATCTGCTTGTGGAAATTTCTCAAAAGCAAAACGTGGAATCTTAGTGACAACATAATCGATGGTCGGTTCAAAGGATGCCGGCGTAGCACCACCAGTAATATCATTACGCAACTCATCAAGGGTATAGCCTACTGCCAATTTCGCCGCAATTTTAGCAATCGGGAAACCAGTGGCTTTTGATGCCAAGGCAGATGAACGTGACACACGCGGATTCATTTCAATGACGATCATACGACCATCATCTGGATTAATCGCATATTGAACGTTAGATCCACCAGTATCCACACCAATTTCACGCAATACCGCAATCGATGCATTACGCATGATTTGATATTCTTTGTCCGTCAATGTTTGCGCTGGTGCGACAGTGATCGAGTCACCGGTATGCACACCCATCGGGTCCAAATTTTCGATCGAGCAAACAATGATGCAGTTGTCGGCTTTATCACGCACGACTTCCATTTCAAACTCTTTCCAACCGATCAATGATTCTTCAATCAGCAATTCCGTTGTTGGCGATGCCTCAAGACCACGCTTGCAAATCGTTTCAAACTCTTCCGCGTTATACGCAATCCCGCCACCCGTACCACCCATGGTGAACGAAGGGCGAATAATCACCGGAAAGCCTAAGGTTTTTTGAACAACCCACGCTTCATCCAGCGTGTGTGCCACATCGGAGCGCGCCGAACCCAGACCAATTTTGGTCATGGCGGCTTTAAATTTAGAACGATCTTCGGCTTTATCAATCGCTTCCGGTGACGCGCCAATCAATTCACACTTATATTTATCTAAAACGCCATGACGATGTAGATCGAGTGCACAATTCAAGGCAGTTTGACCACCCATGGTCGGCAATATGGCATCAGGACGTTCTTTGGCAATAATACGCTCAACCATCTGCCACGTAATTGGCTCAATGTACGTAACATCCGCCATTTCAGGGTCAGTCATAATGGTTGCAGGATTGCTATTAACCAAAATGACTTTGTAGCCTTCTTCGCGCAAGGCTTTACACGCCTGAGCGCCAGAATAGTCGAATTCGCACGCCTGACCGATAATAATCGGGCCAGCACCAATAATTAGAATACTTTTTATATCACTACGCTTAGGCATTTTTATTTTTCTCCAATTTCATCAGGTCGATGAAGCGGTCAAACAGCGGGGCAATTTCATGCGGACCAGGTGCGGCTTCAGGGTGACCCTGGAAGCAAAATGCCGGTTTATCTGTACGCGCAAATCCTTGCAGCGAACCATCAAACAGCGATACGTGAGTCACTTGACAATTGGCCGGCAAACTAGCTTGATCAACAGCAAAACCATGATTTTGCGAAGTAATAAATACTTCCTTGGTGACGACATCCTGCACGGGATGGTTGGCGCCATGATGACCAAATTTCATTTTCAGTGTTTTAGCACCGGAAGCCAGCGCCATAATTTGGTGCCCAAGGCAAATACCAAATGTCGGAATGCCACGCTCAATCAATGTGCGTGCTGCATCAATCGCATAGGTACATGGCTCAGGATCACCAGGACCATTCGACAAGAACACACCATCCGGGTTCAATGCCAGTACGTCGGCAGCGCTTGATTGTGCAGGCAGCACCGTCACACGGCAACCGCGCTGCGCTAACATACGTAAAATATTACGCTTCACACCAAAATCAAGTGCGACCACATGGTATGCCGGAGCGGACTGAGTGCCATAACCCTGACCAAGAACCCATTCAGTTTCTTGCCACTCATACGCAACTTCAGTGGAAACCACTTTCGCCAAATCCATCCCAGCCAAACCTGGAAATGCCTGTGCCAGTTGCAATGCTTGTTGCGCATTATCACCGACCAGAATAGCACCACCCTGCGCCCCTTTTTCGCGCAGAATACGTGTCAACTTGCGCGTATCAATGCCTGCAATGGCAACGATATTTTGCTGTTTCAGGTAGGAAGAAAGATCTTGGGAAGAACGGAAATTAGATACCAGCAATGGCAAATCTTTAATGATCAAACCAGCGACATGCGGCTTGGCTGATTCATTATCTTCGGTATTAATGCCGGTATTGCCGATATGGGGATAGGTCAATGTGACGATTTGACGGCTGTAACTAGGGTCAGTTAAGATTTCCTGATAGCCCGTCATAGCGGTATTAAAAACGACTTCACCTGATGTATGGCCTGCGGCACCAATTGAATAGCCGTGGAACAGTGTGCCGTCTGCAAGTGCAAGTATGGCTGGAGAGTCCAAGCCTGGGCGTAAAGACTGCGGAAATGGCAGCAAGGGTAACTCCTGAGTTGTTACCGTCGCTGCGACCTTACTGTCCAAACTGCAGTCATGTCAAACTTAGCTCAATCGTATATCGTATTACTTACATGATGTTATGAATTTTGGTGACATCTTAGCCAAATTCAATCACTCCATACAAGCAATGCATTCGTAATTTTTTGCAATAAGTTCGAATTTCTGGTGCAATTTTCTTTAACTATGTGGAAGAGAGTATGCGCTACGCGACGGGATTAAATTAGATAAACCCCAATATTATAGCGCAAACCACACCCACCTGCTAGCCAATTACAAAGAATTACTGATATACGTGGTTTACAGCAAAATTCAGCTTGATTTATACTACATCAAACCAACATAGATAAATATTACGCATTACAAACCCAATGCCGCAATCCCTGCTTTAGCAATTTGTGCATCTTCGGCAGATTTAACACCTGACACACCAACAGCACCAACACATACGCCAGCAACCATCACAGGAACACCACCTTCAAGCATACCTTCAATATACGGCGCACTTAAAAATGACGTGCGGCCATTATTAATAAGATCTTCATATACTTTCGATTCACGGCAACCTAACGCTGCAGTACGTGCTTTTGCTGGAGCAATATGTGCAGAAATTGGGGCCACGCCATCTAAGCGCTGCAACCAAAGTAAATGACCGCCATCATCGACGATCGCAATCACGACTGCCCAGTTATTTGCTAACGCTTCCGCCTCTGCAGCGGCAGCGATTTTCTTTACATCGTCCAAAAGCATCACAGGTTTAGTTTTCATTTCTTCTCCATAAAATAAATAAGGTACCAGCAAACATCAGTCAACCCGGCATTGTACGCGCTATTTTGAGCCGATAATCAGCCATCATTCCAATCTACATTTTGAAACAATTAAAACTTCTTTTGACAAGAACGTGATATTCCCTTACATTTCATGGATACTCTCATTAAAATTTTAAATAATGACAATAAAATCAATCATTTACCACTTTATAATTGCAAGCACATTGTGCATAACTGCACCGGCGTGGAGCGCTGACGATATTGATCAGAACCCCAATCCTGCCGTACAAACAACGGTAATGAGCAGAATTCAAGAAATAAAGGACCGTGCAGGACAATTAGTTTCCAAAGCGAGCGACTTTATCGGCACACGCTACAAAATGGGCGGCAATACAGTCTCACAAGGGTTGGATTGTAGCGGCTTAGTCCGACTGGTATTTAAAGATGCACTCAACATCAATCTTCCCCGTACCGCGGCTGAAATTAGTCGCGCAGGCGAAAAAATTGATCAAAGTGAACTTCAACCCGGCGATCTGGTCTTTTACAACACATTAAAACGCGGCTTTTCGCATGTTGGCATTTATTTGGGCGACAACAAATTCATTCACTCGCCATCGGCTGGTGGTCAGGTACGCATTGAAAGCATGGAACTAAGTTATTGGAAAAAACGTTTTAGCGGCGCGCGACGTATTAACGACGACAATCCTTCCCATTAATTGACAGTTTTCAGCTTTTTGACACATCAAACCCGGCTCGGTTGATCGTCCGACCGGGATGGCATCACCCTCCCTGCATTGCTTTTAGCTTCCGCTGAATTTCGGGCATCATTTGCATCGTCGCCTGCTCACCAGCTAATATTGCCATATTCCGTCCTGCAAAATCATCTCCCTTCATGCCATCCAACTTAGGGTGAATAACCACATCCGCTGTTTGTAATTCACGCTTATTAATGGTCTGCCCCATAATTGAAAATGTTTGCATTAACACACCGATCGAACTAGCGGCGGCATCACTTTGTGGCGGGGATGAAATATTGACTGCAATAACAAATTCGGCCCCCATAGAGCGCGCATAATTCACTGGAACCGGCGCTACCAGTCCACCATCCACATAAGTATGCGTGCCGATTTTTACCGGCTGAAAAATACCCGGCACCGAGCAAGATGCCCTTACCGCAATCCCAGTGTTACCTGTTTGAAATAAAATTGGCTGCCCCGTCGATAAATCTGTCGCTACAGCGCCGAATGTTTTTTTAAGTCGCTCCATCGGTAGCTGCTTCACCGAAAAATTAACGTAATTCTGCAGTGCATCCCCTTTTAAAATTCCAGTGCTTTTGGCAAAAAAAGGAATAGTCCAATCTGATATTGTCGCCTCATCCATGGATAAGGCTAAATGCTGCAATTCAAATCCACTATTTCCTGCCGCGTACAACGCCCCCACCAGACTACCTGCACTTGTCCCCGCAACAACATCAATAACAATACCCTGGGATTCCAGTGCTTTAATGACGCCGATATGCGCAAACCCGCGTGCGGCTCCACCTCCCAACGCTAACCCTATTTTAATATGCCGCAATGGTACCGCTTGTCGAGCGATAACAGCAGGAGGTGCGGTGGACGTACAACCCACAACAATCATACATAATGCAAGTAGAGAACAATCAATAACACGCTTAATAGCCATAAAATCACATCATCATTTTCAAAAAACAAACTTACTAATTAACTTCGCTATTCACCAGCCAACAACTCACGCCTTGGAAATAACCCCGTCAGCAGCATCGCTACTATCCGCAACGGATGGGGCAATAGCAGTAAAGAATGCACTCACGACAGTGAGGTCACGGGTACGGGTAAAACTTGGCATGCTTTGCCATATCCGTTTACCATAGGGTTTGGAAATGACCCGCGGATCACACAGCATTAATACACCGCGATCCGTTTCATCACGAATTAAACGACCAGCACCCTGCTTTAAATTGATGATTGCTTCCGGCAACTGATGGTGAACAAACCCATTCAAGCCTTTTTTTTCCATTGCAGCAATCCGCGCAGATAACACAGGGTCGTCGGGTGGCGCAAATGGCAGCTTATCAATGATAACGAGAGAAAGTGCCTCACCACGCACATCAATTCCCTCCCAAAAACTCTGACTACCCACCAAGACACCATTTCCAGCTTCACGGAATTTATCGAGCAACTCGGTACGCCCAGCCTCTCCCTGAACAAATAGCGGGAATGACAAATTTTGCCTTTCAAATTCGTCTCGTAGTCGTTGCGCCCCATATTTTACCGCCCGTAATGTAGTGCAGAGTAAAAATGCACGCCCACCAGCAGCAATAATAACGGGTAAGGCCGCATCAATGACCCCATCGGTGTACCCAGGCGAATTAGGCTCCGGCATGCCCGTTGGCACATACAGCAAGCCTTGTTTTTCATAGTCAAATGGACTAGGCCAACTAACTGATTTTTCATCCCACAATCCCATTTGGGCGGCGTAATGCGAAAAATCATTTTTGACGGCTAAGGTCGCCGACGTAAATATCCAAGAACGCGCCGATCCTTCACGCTGCTTATTGAAAATCGGCGCAATCGATAAGGGTGTTCGATGTAGTTGCAACGCGCTAGAAAATGCTTCCACCCACAATACACAAACCTGCCCTTCCAGAGCGGTTCCACTAGGACTTTCCTCCCCCCATGCCGCCAATTGCTCAGATAAGGCCAATGCACGAATACGGCAAAGCTCAATAGTTTCCGCACGCTCTGCCTGCTTTTCTAGCGTATCCAACACATCCTGCAAGGTTTGCTTCAGTGTTGCTAATGCTGGAAAAAATTCACTTGAAGGCGCAATTTGCGACAATGCCAGTCGCGTTGACTCTTGCGGAAAACACAAACGTAAATCACGCACTGCTTTTTCAAAGGGAGCCACCAATTTGGTCCACTCCGCCCCATCCCGAGCATGCGACAATCCTTCCGCCTGCACATCTCTAGCCAATTCCAGCAATTGTGTGGTCGATATTGTCTCACCAAAAAACAAGGTGGCCGTGTCAGGTAACTGGTGCGCCTCATCAAAGATAATCGTATTGGCCGCTGGCAGCAACTCCGCTACCCCCGTATCCTTTAACGCGACATCGGCAAAAAATAAATGATGGTTAACGACAACAACATCCGCTTTTTGCGCTTCTTTTCGCGCCTTCATTACAAAACAATCCTGATAATATTGGCACTCGGAACCTAGACAATTTTCACGCGTCGATGTCACCAAATTCCATATCGACGCTGTTTCTGGGACCCGCGCCAACTCCGCTTTATCACCACTACTCGTCGTTTTAATAAATCGCGAAATATCGCGCAAATAGGTGACATCTTCACGCGATGTCATTCTGCCATTTTGCTGGGTTCGCTCTAAGTGAAAATGGCAAAGGTAATTGGCTCGCCCCTTTAATAAGGCAACAGAAACTGGCACATTCAGCGCTTTCCGAATTGCAGGAATATCACGCAAATACAACTGATCCTGTAGATTTTTTGTTCCGGTAGATACGATCACTTTCCCGCCCCACAATAATGCAGGCGCCAGATAGGCAAACGTTTTACCGGTACCAGTACCTGCTTCCGCAATCAGTGTCGTCTGCCCGACAATGGCACTGGCAATCGCTTTCGCCATCGCGATTTGTGCATGTCGCGGCCGATATCCAGAGACAGCAGATCCTAGCGATCCGGTCGGGCCAAACAAGTGATCAATTTCGGCATCATGTCTGGTGATATCAGCCGCCTCTTGATGCACAACTGTCGTTGTGGACGAGGTAGAAGTTGACGCTGATGACGAGGGTAGAGGTAATAATTCAGACAAAATCGACTTTTTTAAATATCTAGCACTTAGGACTAATTACTGCGCAACAGCAATATAGTAACGTAACATCGCATATATAATCAGTTCAGGCTGGAACATCAGGAATAAGTTGCATTTTTAGCAACTTAACATGATCCTTTAATTGTAATTTTCGTTTTTTTAAGCGGCGGAGTTGCAATTCATCGCCGTGACCTGCCAGTATCAATGCTTCAATAACCACATCCAAATCACGATGTTCCACTTCAAGCATGGTTATACGATTTAGTATTTCAGTACGTTCGCTCATAAACTTCCGAAAAAAATTCACAAATGCAACTATTGTGTTGATTATATGCAATAATTAAGCTTAGCATCATATATGCGCAGCAAGGGAATGGTCAACAATAGCCCCCCCCCAAGAACAACTGCATGATGACCTAAACGTTCGAGTATAACAAGTCTTACTCAACTTAGCTCATGCAACTTAATAAACTTAGTAGCGGCATACAGTAAAGAATATATGATACGTCTTACCATACAAGCTGGAACCGGACAACATATCGGCGATAGAAGTGAACAACAAGACAGAGTAGGCTTCTTTTCTTCCCCCAAAGCACCAGGATACATGTTAGCGGTATTAGCCGATGGCATGGGTGGAAAGAGTGGTGGTGCAATGGCCGCAGAACAGGTAATCACAACGGCAAGGCAGATTTTTTCTACGTTCTCAGTGGGCGACAATGTTATTAATATGCTCAAGGAATTTATTCAAGAATCGCATACGCTGATTCAGTTGGCGGGGATTTCTTCAGAAAAAGAGCCTCATAGCACTGTCGTTGCATTGGTCATCACACCTATGCAAACCGCTTTTTGGGCACATGTAGGGGATTCACGGCTCTATCATTTTACTGGCCCCAATTTTTTCGAACGCACACGCGATCATTCGTATGTCGAAAAACTAGTCGAGTCTGGACAAATTACACAAGAAGAAGCAAAAAAACACAAACTATCCAATATTTTAGTGAATGTATTGGGTGCCAAGTCAATGCCACCTTACATTACGGTTGGATGTTGCCAAAAACTAACGAGCAACGATTCTTTTTTACTTTGCTCTGATGGGATATGGCCCCAGTTTACCGATGAAGAACTGGCAAGCACTCTTTTTTCACTATCGCCACGTATCGCATCCGAAACACTCATCACCAAAGCCAGAGAACGCGCTCATGGGAGAAGCGATAACTGCACACTAGCTATTATCAAATTAACCGATACCGTCATACCAGAACAAGGCTATGCCATCGAAAAAATGAGTCGGGCGATTTGACTTGACTGCCTAGCGCAGCACTGAGTTCGTCAACGCTTTCCGTTTTCACCCTCTTTAAAATCCAGCAATTCAAAATTTAACGAGTCGTTAATTGCATCCGAAACTTTCGTCTGAGTGTCTGGTTCATGCGCATGGGAATGCGCTGTTGTCGTTGGAGTAGAAGGAACTACCGCTAAAACTGAAGGTCGCACAACAGACTCTTTACGTGGCAGCGCATGGGATCGCTCCAACTCATTCGCAATAGCAATTAACAATAAAATATCACGGTACACTGGCAATTCAAAACCGACCCGCTCACCAGCGCGATCATCTACCAACAAACTTTCGAGAAAGGGCAAGGCATCATTGGTAAACCAAACCCCACACAACTTCTCAACCAAATGATGATAATCTTCCAAATGACGAATATTTTTTGTTTCTAATATTTCTTCAAATAAAGGAATATGGGCATTAAATTTTGTTTTAAAACGGTTTTTAAGCAAGTCAAATTTAACTTTATTATCCACCAATTTATACAGATCCAACAGGTACAACCAAGGCACTGGGGAGTCTGGATTATCATCCATCCCCTGAGGTTCAAGTATTTCTATGGCACGATGCGGGTCATTGACCGACATCCAAAATTCCGCTTCTTGGGTCACATCGGAGATTTCTTCCACATTCACTGAGTTGCCGCGCGTAGAGAAAAAATTAAAGGTACTGCTGTTAGTATCTTCTAATAATGGTAAACCAACACGTGTATCGGTTGCCACTACCACTTCTATCGCATTCACCGGTTTAGGCATAACATCATACCCCTCCGATTTCATTCCAAAACGTGCCTGCGTTGGCTTTATGAGTGACGGATCAAATGCGCCTGTCTTCGCGTCTACTTGCAAACCATTAACAATTTCCTCAACATCAACTTTTTGTTCAGCAGGCGCTTCCCACCAGACGGAATTCTCTTGTTGGCGCCGCAAACGAATGACCACATAAGCCAACGCCCCCACGGAGATCAATAGTAATGCAGCCAGAATGAGGAGCCAGATAAAACCCGAGTCATTGGACATCACGCCATTCTGCACGCTCACGCCATCTGCGGTCTTAGCAATAGGGCGTTTGACGGCATGCTCTGCTGCATCATCCTGTTGCAAAATTGCGATTTTCTTTTGTGCACTTGCCAATTGCGCCTGCACCGACACCAACGGATCTTCATCACGCAAACGCGCTGCAAATATCTGTTGCGCCCGCTTAATTTCCTCGGTACTACGTTCATCCACGTTTTGTTTGGCGAGCATAGTCAATCCTGACGATAGCTTCAAATCATAACTAGCACTAGAACTAGCACTGATATCGTCGCCACTCAGCTTAAGAACACTATGGGTTTGAACAGACGACTTCTTCGCTGAACGAGATGGTGACGCATGCAAGGAATGCTCTTTTTGAACGCTATTTTTTCTTGATGCGCGTGCCGCATAGGCAGCAGACCGTGTTTCAGAAGAAACAACAGCAGAATTTTCTCTCGGTGCAACTGGAGTAGATTCTGGCGTGAAAGCCAAGTCCACGGGTGCAACGCGAGAAACTGCCGCCGTGTCTACCAAGTCAAACAGGAGGTTAAATGTACGTTCAACTTTGGTACCACAGGACCAACTAATGAATAATTTAATTGCAGGTTCTCGAATGAGTTGCTTAGAAGTGACACGCAAGGCACGGGGCAATTTAGGCTCACCAGAGTAAACAAACTCAAGGAAGGTAGTTGCCACGAAATCACCACTCACCGATTCTATCCTTGCTTTTACACAGCTAAGGACGGCATCCGACTCTTGAAAATTCACCAACGCGACATTTACATTAAGGGGTTGTTCAAGCGCGGAACGCACTTGCGCCTCACCTAAGCCAAGGGCATAGGAAGTTGACAAACTGGACAAAACCAATGTCAGCACAGTCACTATTTGTAAAAAATGGTACTTTGATAAAAAAATGATTAACTCCTATGATGCGCCGGATGTTTTTTAAATTTGTCCCGCCATATACCGGAACTAGATCGCCAAACTACAGAACCAGATCACGAAAAGGTGTATGGTAGCGACAATATAAAGTCAGCAAAAGGGGAGAAATGTAAAGAATGAACAATTTATACCATAATTCGTTAAAATTTTGTTAAATTGTAACCTATTGCACTTCAATCCGTACCGATTTTACCTTATCTTACCGGATCACATACGTCAGTATAATGCTATCAATCAATCAATAGAGAATTTCACATTCTACTTAGTACCCTTATTTTTATCCATTATTTTTTTTGCAATTCCACGAAATATGTTCACTTCTTCTGATTCCAATTGTGTTCTGGCAAATAAACGCTTCAAACGGGACATAAGTCGCTTAGGACTTTCCGGATCAAGGAATTCAATGGCAATCAGTGCCTGCTCTACGTGCGCAAACATACCATCAATATCAGACACACTAGCACTTCCCCCTTTAAAACCAATTTCAGGTGGGCGCAATCGATTTTCCTCAGTAATGGCAACACGGCATTCATAGGCCAACACCTGCACTGCCTGGGCCAAATTCAAGGATGAATAGGCAGGATTAGCAGGAATATTAATAAGATAATTACATTTTTCAACCAGCGCATTGGGCAATCCGGTGCGCTCATTCCCCAATATCAGTGCAATATCTGTCTGCGCATCATGATCCGCAGGAATGGGCATCAGCAGCCGCAAGGCAAATTCGCGGGGATCCACTATGGGTGGCGAAAACTCACGCAACCGTGCTGACACAGCAGCAGCCACACCACACCCCTCCAATGCCTGAGCAACAGAATCAACGCGCTGCGCTCCATCAAGTATGTCTTGCGCACCACTCGCCATTGCAATGGCTTCCGGGTGCGTCGTCACATCCGGATAACGTGGGTTCACTAAAAATAACTGCGAAAAACCCATAGTTTTCATGGCGCGAGCAACTGCACCAACATTCCCTGGGTGGCTAGTCTCCACTAAAATAAAGCGCAAACGATCATAAGGAGTTGGTAATTTCGATGGAAAATTCATTTTTATACAAAATCATTCAAGTTCATCGTCAGGCAAGTACGCCATGATCGATCATTTCAGGGTAGAATGCGGGGAATATTGCGTTTTCGTTTCGTTAGTCACTTGACTGTCAGCTGGTTTCCCAACTTTATTATCTGCTGCATTTCGTGGCTATCGACAACGGCGCGCCGCTCTTTAATTTACTATGCTAGTGGTGTCGCTCTGCTCAGAGGCAATTTTACGTGAAGAGCATTTACATCACCACTGGTATGTTCCTGCCATTCTAACGGAAATCTTATGCATCCAATGCTCAATACGGCTATTAAAGCCGCGCGCCGTGGCGCTACTATTATTAATCGTGCCTCATTTGACCTTGATCGCATTGATATTACTGAAAAACAGCACAATGACTACGTTTCTGATGTTGATAAATCAGCAGAAGCTGCAATCATCGACGTGCTTATCAGTGCCTATCCAGGTCACGCCGTTCTAGCCGAAGAATCCGGCGCATCGGCGAATCTACACGATGACAATGAGCATGTATGGATTATTGATCCTTTAGATGGCACCACGAACTTCCTTCATGGCTTTCCGCAATACTGCGTATCGATTGCCTTGCAATTTCGCGGCATCATCACGCAAGCCGTCGTCTTCGACCCAACTCGCAATGAAATGTTCACAGCAACTAAAGGCGCAGGCGCTTATCTCAACGATAAACGCATCCGTGTGACGAAACGCGATAAAATTGCCGATACCCTTTTAGGCACAGGCTTTCCTTTCCGTAGCAACGCTGAGATCGACGCATATTTACCTATATTTAAACTCATGTCAGGAAAATGCCAAGGTCTACGTCGCCCAGGCGCTGCCGCACTGGATCTGGCGTATGTAGCAACAGGCCGTCTGGATGGTTTTTTTGAAAAAAATCTTAAGCCATGGGATATCGCTGCGGGTTCATTACTCGTTTCTGAGGCAGGTGGACTGATAGGCACATTCTCTGGCGAGTCCGATTACCTTTACAAAGGTGACGTTATCGCAGCAACTCCTAAAATTTTTGGGCAAATGGTTGGCTTACTGCAGCCATTCGCCTAATACTGATCTGGTGATTTCGTCTTTCCTCTATCCGCATTGACGTAATCACCTTATTTCTTCACATATAAATTTGACGTGCAGCATGGTTAAGCTGATCACCTTGATCGTACACTTTACTAGTCGTATTTCTATTTTTCATAGTAACACCGACCAATGTCGGCCCATTTAGTCCATATCCGGGTTTTACCGACATCGCCACGCACCACTTAACAGCACTATTTAATCAGCCCCAACTTAATGACATCATTTTCTACTCTAGGTCTAGCCGAAGAAATCGTTCGCGCCGTTAGCGAACAAGGCTACACCACACCAACGCCAATTCAGTCACAAGCAATTCCGGCCGTATTGACCGGCAACGATCTACTGGCTGGCGCCCAAACTGGCACTGGTAAAACAGCCGGATTTACGCTACCACTATTACAACGCCTGATCAGTTTTGGCACCCCAACCGCAGCCTCAGCACGGCGCCCAATACGCGCATTAATTTTAACCCCAACGCGTGAACTAGCGGCTCAGGTAGAAGAAAGTGTTCGCACTTATGGCAAATATTTACCGCTAACTTCTGGTGTTATTTTTGGTGGCGTCGGTATTAATCCGCAAATCAAATTACTGAAACAAGGTGTTGATACCTTAGTGGCAACTCCGGGGCGCTTACTGGATCATATTGGCCAAGGCACCATCGATTTAAGTCAGGTCAAAATTCTGGTGCTGGATGAAGCAGATCGCATGCTAGACATGGGTTTTATTCGCGACATCCGCAAAATTTTAGCATTGCTTCCTGCCAAACGCCAAAACTTGCTATTTTCCGCTACATTTTCTAATGACATCAAAGATTTGGCCGACAAATTATTAAATTCGCCGACCATGATTGAAGTCGCTCGTCGCAATTCAACAGTAGAAGTGATTTCACAAAAGATTCACCCAGTTGACCGTGATCGTAAACATCCACTACTAGCCCATCTGATCAAAACATTGAACTGGTCACAAGTGCTGGTATTTACCAGAACTAAGCACGGCGCCAACAAATTGGTCGAGCAACTGGAAAAAGAAGGCATTAACGGCATGGCGATCCATGGTAACAAAAGTCAATCTGCACGCACCAAAGCTTTATCCGAATTCAAAGAAGGTAGCTTGCAAGTACTGGTTGCCACCGACATCGCCGCTCGCGGAATCGATATTGACCAATTGCCGCATGTCGTCAACTATGATTTACCAAATGTCGCAGAAGATTATGTGCATCGTATCGGACGAACCGGTCGCGCTGGTGCGGGTGGCGAAGCGGTTTCATTGGTTTGCGTCGATGAATTAAAATTATTAGCCGACATCGAAAAATTTATCAAACGCAGCATTAGCAGCGAAGTCGTTCCTGGTTTTGAACCAGATCCAAATGCGACTGCACAGCCGATCCAATTGCGTAGCCAACCAGGTCACCGCCCCGGTGGTCAAGGACGTGCACCGGCCAAAACTGCCAAACCCGGCGGCAATTCGGGCGCAAAATCAGGTTCGACTAGCAATCCAGCCTCTGGTCAGCGTCGTCCCAATGCTGGCCCTGGCGGTGCGTCTTCTCGCCCCCAAGGTGGCGCTCCGGCAACGGCAGCCCGTCGCTCTAGCAGCGGCAGTCGTGGACGTGGCTAAGTCGCGCTCTAAATTGATGGACTAGTCTGATCCAATGAGCACCACTGTGTGCTCATTGACTACCCCGCAATACACCTTCAATATCGTTATGCGACCTGCTGGTTTTCACTGCTTCAATGCAGGAACGCATTTCACGCTACAATACTGTCACTGATCGCAGTGCATGATCACGGTACGTGTTTTCAACGTACGATCACATCCATTGCTTTATTTATAAATTACCGCGTATTTGCTCGGCGTTATTGGCTTGTATTAGCACATCACCATTAGGATATTTGCATGTCATCTGATTTGACACCCAAACTCACCACCACTCCAGCATCAACGCGCATACGCGATCGCCTGATTGCGAGTAAGACCCGCTTTCATGCCAATGATAATATTGCTGATCACATTCAACCTGGCGAACTCGATGAACTCTTGCTTGAAGTTAGTGAAAAATTACAAGGGGTCTTGGAATGCCTGGTGATTGATACCGTAAGTGATCATAATACACAAGACACCAGTCGTCGCGTCGCGAAAATGTACTTGAACGAAATTTTTGGTGGCCGCTATCTCACAATGCCTCCGGTCACCGAGTTTCCGAATGTATCGCACTTAAATGAATTGATGATCATCGGTCCGATTACCGTACGTAGCGCCTGTTCACATCATCTCTGCCCTGTCATCGGAAAAGTATGGATTGGCGTCATGCCGAACGAGCATTCAAATTTGATTGGTCTATCCAAGTACGCTCGCATTGCCAATTGGATTATGACCCGACCACAAATTCAAGAAGAAGCAGTCGTCCAACTTGCTGATGTATTACAAGAAAAAATGCAGCCCGATGGATTGGCTGTCGTGATGGAAGCTGATCATTTTTGCATGCAATGGCGCGGTGTCAAAGACATGGATACCAAAATGGTGAATAGTGTCATGCGGGGCTCATTTTTAACGAACCCATCGCTACGACGCGAATTTCTTTCATTAATTAAACGTTAATATAAATCGCCTTGCTCTGTATCCACGACAGTTCCCTTCCAGAAAGCCTATTATGTTAGTTCGACTTCTTTATGTCAGCCACCCTGTCAAGGACTCTTCCTGTGAGACACTGAGCAATATCATGGTACAGTCGCACACGCACAATCCAAAGAATGGCATCACAGGTATATTGTGTCACTCAGAGAACATGTACATGCAAGTACTTGAAGGCGGACGTGACGCCGTCAATATACTCTACGCCAAAATCATACGCGACCCCCGCCATACCCATATTACCTTATTGCACTACGATGAAATCGATGAACGCCGTTACGTAAGCTGGATCATGGGCAAAGCAAATCTGGCCAAACTAAATACCGCATTACTACTACGCTATTCCGATTTACCAGAATTGAATCCAGACACAATCACCCGTTCCCATGCTCTGGCATTGATTGATGACTTGGTGGCAGCAGCAACAATTATTAAGCATAGTTAATACATTCTGGATACAGAACGCATAATACACGAAGAAATTCACTCAAATAACCGATTATCGCGCAAAATGTGCGTTAATCGGTTACTTGAGGTTTAATTCTTCCTAAAATAATTCTTTCTTTTCTATACTATCTCTAGCGCAACATGTGGATAAACGCACATGGCATGCCATAAAAATACGATTATTAGCCAATCTTCATTAAACGGGACAAAGAGACCGTCGTTGATTTTCATAATTAATTTTCGTAATTAATTTTATTAAACAGAATCAATTCTGTATATAAATAGGAGACAGTATGACCAAGCACACTCAAGCACCTCGTTTACATTTTTTTTCCTCAAACAGCATTAAATTAGCGATAACAAGCCTAATTTCCATCACCCTCGCCTGCAGTTTATCAACGCCAGCACAGGCAGCGGATTCCGTCAAACTAGCATCTATCGTTGAATTAACCGGCTCTGGCGCCACAGCAGGAACCAACTTTAAAAATGGCGTGAATCTAGCCATCAAGGAAATTAATGCTGCCGGTGGCATCATGGGGAAAAAAATTGAAACAACAGTAATGGACACACAATCCAACCCCGGTATCGCCAAAGGGTTAACAAAAAAAGCCATTGATGACGATGTTTTTGCTGTTTTTGGTCCAGTTTTTTCTGGCTCTATTATCGTTAGCATGGCAGAGACGCGCCGCGCTGAAATTCCAAACTTCACCGGCGGTGAAGCAGCAGATATCACCATGCAAGGAAATCCTTATATTTTCCGCACGAGCTTCACCCAGTCCATTGCCATTCCCAAAGTCGCTAATTACATCCGGCGCATTGCCTTAATAAAAAACCTCGCCATCATTTATGTTAACAATGATTTTGGTAAGGGTGGTAATGACGTCATGCTGAAATCACTGGACCCAAGCAAAACGAAAATCGTTGCTGACATTTCCACTGACCCAGGTCAAATCGATTTTTCGGCAGCCATTCTCAAGGCAAAACAAAGTAATGCTGATGGAATTTTTGTGTATGTCAACGAAGAAGAGTCTGCCCGTATTTTGCGCGAACTCAAAAAACAAGGATGGAACAAACCTATTGTCGGTGAAACGACGCTCACAGGACAAAAAGTCATTGATTTGGCCGGCGATGCTGCCAATGGTGTTCGGGCCCATGTTGGACTGACTGTCGATGCACCTAACCCAGCCATTCGTGCCTTTAAAGCTAAATTTGAAAAAGAATATAAATATACCTCCGACCATAATGGCATGAAAGGCTATTCAGGTGTTTATATCTTAAAAGCAGCCATTGAAAAAGTGGGGAAGTTCGATCGCAAAGCAGTTGCTGCGGCACTTCACGGAATAAAAATCAGCACAGCAGCCCAACCTGGCGTATTGATGGATGTTGAAATTGACAACAAAGGCGATCTGAACCGTGCCAGCTTTATGGTCGAGGTGAAAAATGGCAAACAGGAAGTTATTCTGGAACTGCCAATGATCCCGACTCAACACTAAGCAACACGAGACCAACATGACGGATTTTTTCCAACTCGTGTTCTCCGGGCTTGCGACTGGGTCGATCTACGCGCTGACAGCGCTTGGATTTACCTTACTGTGGCAAGCTTCCGGAACGGTCAATTTTGCCACTGGCGAATTTGTCATGCTTCCCGCATTTTCAATGCTGGCTTTTATGTCCCTAGGCTTACCTTTACTGGCTAGCTTTGGCATAACGATGCTGCTATCCATCCTTGTACTGGGATGGGGCTTTAAACGCGTCATCGTCGATCCGCTTATTCGCCATGGCATGATGCCGCTGATCGTAGCAACCATTGGCTTGTCAATGATGATGCGCAATGGTGTGCGTGCTGGATATAGTGCAGAAGCATTTTCTTTCCCGAGTCTATTTAGTGACAGTATATTCACTATTGCTGGCATCAGAATTTCAGCAAGCGATTTCGGGACATTTGGCTTTGCCATCGTCATTATTTTCGGCGTACAAATGTTTATCCAAAAAACCGTCACAGGCCGAGCAATGCAAGCAGTAGCGCAAAATACTGAAAGCGCCACTGTATTAGGTATTAACGTTAAACGCATGGTGCTCTACACCTTTGCGATTAACGCAATTTTGGCAACGACAGCGGCACTGTTGGTGACGCCAGTCTACCTAGCCAAATTCGACATGGGGTCGGGTTTAGGATTTAAAGCTTTTTTGGCTGCGATTATCGGTGGATTTAGCAATTCGCGTGGTGCCTTGTTAGGCGGTCTGATTATTGGTGTTAGTGAGAATCTAGCTGGCGCCTATGTTTCACCAGCCTATAAGGACGGCGTCGCATTGGCCTTATTTATGGTGGTTATTTTGTTCAAACCAACTGGTTTACTCGGCAAAACCATCGAACGTAAAGTATAAGGAAACGAAAATGACGACTCCCACTAAACGCAATACCGCCATCACCGTCGTGATAACGGCATGTGCTTTGATCGTGCCGCATTTTTTAAAAAGTTATGGCTTATATTTACTCACTTATTGGCTGATCTATGTCATATGCACAATGGGTCTAAACCTCATTGTCGGTTATGCCGGACAAAAAGCCTTGGGACAGGCCGCATTTCTGGGGATAGGCGCATATACTAGCGCTATCCTACTCAAAGCAGGGTACAGCTTTTGGTTAGCGTTACCCGCTTCTGGTGCGTTATGTTTTTTAATGGGCATCCTCGTTGGATTCCCCGCATTGCGGGTACAAATGGTATATCTGGCATTTGCCACCATGGGTTTCAGTGAGCTACTCAGTCTAGTGATGCGTAATGAAGAATGGCTGACTGGTGGCACCTTCGGTATCTCTGATATTCCACGTCCATCACTACTGGGGATATCACTGGATGGTAATGTCGCATATTACTACCTAGTACTTACTTGCACTGTCATCATTTCGCTACTACTTTGGGGCATATTACGCTCTCCTTGGGGCAAAGCATTTACGGCATTACGTGATAACCCTATTCGCGCCGAAAGTCTAGGCATTGATATTCAACGTTATACACTACTCGCCTTTGCTATTGGGTCTGCATTTGCAGGTATCGCCGGAGCACTATTTGCCTCACTGGTACAGTTTATTGAACCTTCACCGTTCAATACACAAATTTCAATCATGATGTATCTAATGGTGGTCATTGGTGGGCCTGGGTACTTTTTAGGCCCAGTTATTGGTGCGGCGATTGGTGTACTGGCACCAGAAGCACTTCGTTTTGCAGAGGGCTGGTATCTATTTCTCTTTGGCGCTATCGTCGTCGGGCTCATGTTATGGCTACCGAATGGATTACTGTCAATCCCGGTACTGTTACGTGAAAAACGCTTGGCTCGTGAAGAATCAAGCGCAAGGGCTAACTTCAGATCATTAGCAACAACAAAAAATGGGGGTGCACGATGAACCCCGTATTGCAAGTGACCAATCTGCATAAATCCTATGGCGCCATCTTGGCGGTCGGTGGCGTCTCGTTCGACGTCATGCCAGGTGAAATTTTTGGGGTCATCGGCCCAAATGGCTCTGGAAAAACCACCATGTTTAATAGTATTCTCGGACAAATCAAACCTGATAGTGGCGTGATTTCACTTAAGGGACGTAACATCAGTAGTTTAACGCCCATGGAACTGAGTAAACGTGGAGTCGGGCGCACATTTCAGACCTTACAAGTATTCACGCACATGAGCGTACGCGACAATTTGATTGTGGCCGCACAGGAACATAGCGGTAGTATGTTCAAGCGCTTATTTGCAGCCAACGACTCTGGCCTTGGAGGTAAAGCAGATGCCTTGATTGCGCAATTCAGGCTAAGCCATGTAGCACACAAACCTGCTGGCGCACTAAGTTACGGCCAACAAAAACTAGTGGATATCGCCATGTCCCTGATGAGTGAACCTGATTTAGTATTGCTGGACGAACCCTGTGCCGGGGTTAATCCGAATCTGGTATCCGGCCTATCCACGCTACTTAAACAACGCAACCAGCAATCAACAGCATCTTTTGTCGTAATTGAGCACAACATGGATTTTGTCATGGGTCTGTGCCATCGCATCATGGTCATGGTGGAAGGTAAGATCATGGCCATCGGAACACCTGATGAAATTCGGACTAACAAACAGGTGCTTGACGCCTATCTGGGAAATTAACCATGAATGCGACTGCGATTGAATTCGACAATGTAACTGCTGGCTACAAGGACTTCATGATTTTAAATGCGTTGTCGTTTAGCGCAAAAAAAGGCGCGATAACTCTCCTGCTAGGCCCCAATGGTGCCGGAAAATCCACCGTACTTAAAACACTATTTGGCTTACTCAACGTGCGCCAAGGCCATATTCGACTAGATGGGCAAGATATCACCAATACGGCCTCACGCAATTTACTCGATAAGGGCATCGGGTTCGTCCCTCAGGGGCGCAATTTATTTGGACAACTCACGGTATGGGAAAATTTAGAACTGGGAGGTATCACTATTGGAATGAAAAAAACTTATGAACGCATCCCTGAAGTACTCGCATTATTCCCCCGAGTCCAAGAACGTTTACACTCACAAGCGAGCTCACTATCAGGCGGCGAACAGAAACAATTGGAAATCGGGAGAGCCTTATTACTACGCCCTAAGGTGCTACTCATCGATGAGCCATCCATTGGGCTTTCACCACTAGTGGTCGCCGATGTATTCAAACTACTGCGTCAATTAGCAGATCAGGGTACCACGGTGCTGATGGTAGAACAAAATGTGAAAAGTGCCCTAAAAATAGCGGATGAAGCGATTGCTTTAGAGGCTGGATATTGTGTATTACAACGTCCAGCGTGTGAATTGCTTAATGACCCAAATATTGAACGGTTATTTTTAGGAGGACAAGCACAAAGAAATTCACTGGAAACGCATTCATAATCCACAAGCGCTGGTACGATCACCTCGTATCCAGATCAAAAAGCGCGACCAAAATTCAGGAACCAAGCTAAAAACAAACAACGCCACAACACCATTCAAACACGCTGTCACCAAAAAAATATCCGGAATGCTATATCCTGCTTTGAGCATCACCATCGCCAACAAGGCAGCACAAATCATAAACAATGCATTTAAAATATTCATCCCAGCGATGGTGCGTGAAATATGGAGGGGGTCACAGCGTGTCTGTATTATCGCAAACAGAGGGACAATATAAAAACCGCCAAACAAGCCAATCAAACTAATATCAAACAAAATTCGCCAACTTCCGGTTTGCCCGACAAACGTTAAAAATTCCACTGTTGCCGTATTGGTATACTGCAAACTGGCAAAATACAGATCAATACCAAACACTGACAATCCTATCGCGCCAAATGGCACTAGGCCAATTTCAATTTTATGCCCGGATAAGCGCTCACATAGCAATGAACCTGCCCCTATACCAAATGAAAACACCGTTAATAACAAAACAAAAACACTATGATCGCCATGCAGCACTTCCTTGGAATACTGAGGAAATTGCGCCAATATGATCGCACCGTAAAACCAAAACCATGAATTAGCCAGTAGCGATAAAAACACCGTGCGATTTTGACTGGAGAATCGCAAATTACGCACCGTTTCCGTCAATGGATTCCAGTTAATCTGGAGTGCTGGCGCTGGTGCCGGAGAGGCCGGAATACGCCAACTCGCCCACATGCCTGCCAATGCAAACAAAATCGTGCCAATGGCAATAAAATGAATCCCCCACGGTTTGTGCATGACGAGGATAGCACCAATGACTTCCCCAAGCAAAATCCCGACAAAGGTACCCATTTCAATAATACCATTTCCCCCTACCAACTCATCGCTGTGCAAATGTTGTGGCAGATAAGCGTACTTCATCGGGCCAAACAGGGTCGAATGCAATCCCATCCCTGCCACAGCAACAACCAGCAACCACAAATGATGTGAAAACCAGCCAAAAGCAGCGATGCTCATAATAAGAATTTCAAGCAATTTAACCGCACGTGCCAAGTTACCTTTTTCCACTTTATCGGCAATCTGGCCAGCGCTGGCTGAAAATAACAGGAATGGCAGAATAAATAAGCCGGGAATAAGATTGTTAAGAATGCCCACATTCATGGAAGTCCAGCTTACCGCGTCGAACGTTAGCACAGTTAATAATGCCGTTTTAAACACGTTATCATTCAACGCACCTAAAAATTGGGTCCAAAAGAAAGGGGAGAAACGACGCTGCAACAGCAGAGCAAACTGGCTGGTAGGGTTCATCAGAATAAAAGGAGCTGAATAATCCTGTGAATATACCTTATGACCGGCATACGGTGTGGAACTGATTGATTTTTATTTCTCGCAGGAACGTCACCACCAAATGATGGCGACGTTGCGCTATAGCATTAGAAAATATACGTTCCAATAATAGAGGACAACTACTCGCTTTCTACCGGCCAATCACGAATATACGCCTTCAACATTTTATTTTCAAAACTTTGTGCTTCCAATACTGCTTTAGCCACATCATAAAATGAAATAACGCCCAACAACATTCTGGCATCCATAACAGGCAAATAACGTGCATGCTGTTCCAACATCACACGACGTACTTCGTTGACTTCTGTTTCTGGCGTGACGGTCAGGGGATGATCGTCCATATATTTACGCACAGTTCCTGCACCCAGAGTCCCACCATTACTATGTATGGCTTTAATCACTTCACGAAAGGTTAACATTCCCGCGACTTCACCAAACTCCATCACGACTAATGAACCAATATCTTTTTCTTCCATAATATTAACGGCATCAAGAATAGCGGCATCCGGCGTGACGGTATAAAGGATATGCCCTTTTACTTGCAGAATTTCTGAAACTTTCATGCTAACCTCCGATGCATTTTTTTAAAAAAATAATCAACTTAAATTACCTGCTCCGTTCAAGATAACGATCTTGTCAAAGCGTGTTTAAGGTCTCCTGTTGTACTCGGCAGAGTAAAGCCATACCACCCTCGACAATGTATCTGATGAACATCAAAAAATCCAGCAATCGATTTGCTTGTTTATATCAAATCGAATGATTAACATCAATGAACAACGGCATTTTGACATGAAATTGACCTACTGGTGCAGTTTACCCTGTTATTATTGCCAGTTAAATAACTACTAATTGATATAAATTCAGAGAAGAGTAGACGACACCAACTGACCGGCGGAAATGGTCAACACACGTTCACATTGCTGTGCCAAAATAGGATCATGTGTCACAAGAACCAATGTCGAACCTCGTTCTCGATTTAACGAAAACATCAGCGCCATAATAGATGCACCTGTAGCAGCATCTAAACTACCAGTAGGCTCATCCGCCAGCAGTAGCGGGGGCTCTGTCACAAACGCGCGTGCCAATGCAACACGTTGTTGCTCGCCGCCAGACAGTACTTTAGGATAATGTCCCAGTCGGCTACCTAAGCCCACGCGTTCAAGCATGGCCGCAGCTTTTTCCCGCGACTGCGGATCACCACGTAATTCGAGCGGCAGCATGACATTTTCCAGTGCGGTCAAATGCCCCAACAACTGAAATCCCTGAAACACAAACCCTAATTTTTCCTTACGTAATGCGGCACGACCATCTTCATCCAAAGTAAAAATCGACACACCGTCAATCGTGACCGAACCTGCGCTTGGCACATCCAGTCCAGCCAACAAGCTCAACAACGTTGACTTACCTGAACCTGATGCGCCTACAATAGCCAAAGTCTGACCACGTGGCACTGAAAAATCCAATTCGTGTAATATACGTAATTCACCGCTGACGTCTGTGACGACCTTGGATAATTTACTTACTACAATCGCTTGCGGTTTTACATTAATTTTGCTATCAACATTCTGGGATAAGTGCTTCATGCAAAAATTTCACCTGACTAAAATTGGGATTAAAAAAATCTGCCTTAGCTTGGTGGCTACTTTACTCCTCGGCAGTCAATTCACTAGCGCCCATTCTGCACCAAAAACCATACTCGTGCTAGGCGATAGTTTATCCGCCGAATATGGATTGGTGCGTGGAACCGGATGGGTAGCACTGCTTGAACAGCGCCTTAAGGAAAAAAAACGCGATGTAAGCATCATCAATGCGAGTATCAGCGGTGAAACCACCAGTGGCGGATTAGCACGCTTACCTGATTTACTGCAAAAATATCAACCAACAGTGGTCATTGTTGAATTGGGTGGAAATGATGGCTTACGCGGACTACCGTTGAACGCCACAATCACCAACTTTAATGCCATTATCGACGCCAGCAAAAAAAATAATGCGCGTGTTCTATTAGTAGGAATGCGTATCCCTCCCAATTATGGCAAAAGTTATGCCGATCAATTTTCAGCAATGTACCCAGCACTTGCCAAACAATGGCAAATCGCTCTGGTACCTTTTTTCATGGAAGGACTTGCTGACAAACCCGACATGTTTCAAGCCGATCGGATACATCTCATCGGTGCTGCACATCCACGCGTACTGGAGAACATTTGGCCTCACTTATCGCCATTGATCAAGTAACGCGACATCATTACTATGTACTAAAGCTCCGTCGTGATTATAGAGGGAGCTGCTTTGGGCGTAGTTGCTTTGGGCGTAGTTGCTTTGGGATTGGCTGCTTTGATCGCATCATCGTCAAAAATGCGGCTAGCCTCTTCATCTAAGTCCTCAAACTGATCATGATGCAATGCCCACCAAAACACAGCACCAATGACAAATACCAGCAGAATACTCACTGGGACCAATAAATATAAAATTTCCATAATTCACTTTTTCGATGGACTTATTCGTTGCGATCTTGGCCAATCAATAAACGCAATGAATTCAAAACGACAATCAATGAGCTCAAGGACATTCCCATTGCCGCATGCCACGGAGCGATGACACCAGCCACCGCAGCCGGAATCGCCACAATATTGTATAAAACAGCCCACGCCAGATTTTGTTTAATCAAGCGGAGAGCACGAGTACACATCCGTACAGCGTAGGCGAAATCCAGCAGCCGATTTGACAATAATAATACATCACTACGTGCCTGTGTAATCGGCGCGCCCTGCCCCATCGCCACCGACACATCCGCAATAGACAAACCGGGGCCATCATTCATTCCATCACCAATCATGACCACCCGCGCGCCGTTTTTTTGCATTTGCTGAATCGCCGCATATTTTTGTTCAGGACGCAAATTCCCTTGCGCATCCTGCAACTGCAATTCATCTGCAATACGGCGCACAACATCGGGATTATCTCCCGATAAAATATGCAACTGCTTACCAAGCGCTGTTAATTGCTGGACCATCGCCAACGCATCTGGGCGCAAGCTATCGCTGAGTGAAAATAGGGCAATCCAACCATCAGCATCACCAAAACCACACAGACTGGTTCCGACAAACTCTGTCGGAATATCAAGTGGATAACCGTGCAATGCCTGGACATAATCGACTTGTCCCAGACGCCATGATTTCCCCTGAGAATGCGCCATCATGCCCTGCCCCGGATCCTCGACCAGATCATCCACCACCGGAGCATCACCCAGAGCGACAGCCTCCCCATCCAGCACAGCATGACCAGCCAACGCCTTTGAGACTGGGTGTAACGACCCCGCCACCATCACTGCACAAACCTGTAATGCCTGCCTTAACGCCACCGGATCGTCACGCAAAAATCGATGTCCCTGTAATGATAATTTACCTTGTGTCAAGGTACCGGTTTTATCAAATACGATATGTTCAGCACGCGCCAAACCTTCAATCGCCGCCCCGCGGGCAACCAACACACCCCGTTTCGCCAACAAACCTAACACAGCAGACATCACACCTGGGGTTGCCAGAGATAATGCACATGGACAGGTTACAACTAATACTGTAATCGCAATCCACACTGCACGGCTCGGATCAATAGACCACCAAGCAATCCCACTCAGCACCGCCAGAACCATAATAACCGTTAAAAATTGGCTAGCATGACGATCTGCCAATGCCACTAATGGTGGTTTTTCATTCGCAGCTGACTCCATCATGCGCAACAAATGGGCAAACTGGGTTGTATCTGCCACCTGTGTCGCCTGCATAATCAACGGATTACTCACGTTGATAGAACCACCCACCACCATCGATCCGGCTTGTTTAGCACACGGCTGCGATTCTCCGGTCATCCATGATTCATCACAATCACTCACCCCTTCTATCACACATCCATCAGCAGGAATTTGCGCACCAGCCGGCACCATGACATAATCACCCGGATTCAGATTGACCGCTGGCACAGACTGCATTTGGCGCGATGCAGGGAAGTCAGGCATATATTGGGCAATATTCGGCGAAAATTGCGTCAGACTTGTCAATGCAGATTGGCTTTTTTGTTGCACCCGCGATTCAATCATGCGCCCGCCCAGCAACAAGAACACAAACATAATCATCGAGTCAAAATAAACATGGCCACCAAAAAAAGTAGCCCAAGTACTCATCGTAAAGGTAGCGATAATCCCTACACTCACAGGAACATCCATGCCAACGTGGCGATTTTTTATATCACGCCATGCGGATTTAAAAAAGGGGAGAGAGGAAAACATTAGTACCGGCAACGCTAACGCCAGACAGGCCAATTTAAGCAGATGATCTAGATCTGGACTCAGATCACCACCAATTTCAGCTTTAGGCACTAAATAGGAAGGAAAGGCATACATCATAACTTGCATCATGGCAAAACCAGCCACAAACAAACGCCACATCTCGGCTTTATGTCGATTTGCGTGCTGCTTTTTATCACCTGCAGGTAATGCCCCGTACCCCAAGGCGTGTACCGCGTCCACAATCTGATGCACATTGGTCGCTGCGGGTTCCCAGCTGACTTCAGCACGCTGCGCTGCGTAATTCATAAGCACGCCTTTAACACCAGGCAATTGCATCAAACGAAACTCGATCAGCTGTGCACACGCAGCACAACGCATCCCATTAAGCTCAATTTTTTCTCGGGTAAGTTCAGTAAGTGAAGCGGGAGGCAAGGACATTGATATTTCTGTTGTGGTTACTGTTGCCGCTGTCGTAGAATTCATAAGCAAAAAACGATACCTGCTTGAGTAAGTGAGTGAGTGTGAATTACGCTGCCTTATAAAACAGGTTTATAAAGCGCGCCTACAAAGTAGACTTATCCTGCCAGTACTGGGATGTAAGTCCATTTTCTTCGACCATACGCAATACAGCAGCACAACCATGACAACATAACTCGCGCGATGCGCCATCAAAATCGCACCTCACCACGCGCCGCTGAGATACATAGTCACCGCAATGAAAACAACATACCTTGTTTTGTTGCCTAGTAGATGAATCGCGTATAAAAAAACGCAAAAAAGGGATAGATCGTAATGATCGAAACAACATAGCTAGCACCGACCCCATTTTCATTAACATGACCCAGTTGAAATTTTAACAGGAATAGGCCTTAAAAAATTGACATACCGCAAAATGTAGCATAAAAGAAATCAAATTTGTGTTTCTGGGGGCATCAATAGAAAACGGCAGCAAGACGCTGCCGTTTTGGTATCCTATTTAGGACATCAAGAGGAATCTGAGAGACCTCAAACCTGTAGCATAGGTACAGGAAAACCACCAGAAAATATTAAGCTAAACGTTAAATTCCGAAAAAAGAGCAGGTAAGTTATTCTTGATATAGACCTCCTTCTGGTTTTGCAAATCACAGGTTCATAATAGACCACCTTGATACCAAATCAAGAAAATAAAAACTATCTAAAATTGAATCTATGTAATAAAAAACTATAACACCCAAAGCAACCTTATCATTTACCATCTGCACCACGACAACTACGCTCTCAGGCGCGCGCAGGACTAATAAATTCATCCGCATACCAGTACACTTGGTTCGCGCTTTCCTCTAAGCGAATAACACGCAGACGTCCACCTTTACAGGGACCTCCACGGCACAGTCCAGTTTCAGGTTGATACATCGCACCGTGCGTTGAACACATCAAATAATGTCCACCGCCCTCAAAAAAATCACCGTGCTCCCAATCCAATTCGATCGGCACATGGGCACAACGATTCAAATAACCATAGACAACACCACCATAACGCACCACAAACCCAACTGCATCGTGTCCACCGGCGGTTACGGGGAAACGCACGCCCTTCCCCCCTTCCAACACGGCCTCAGCAGCACAAATCCATATTCCATTCAGAGGAGCGTCACTATTCAAGGTGGCAGCATCAAGCTCATGCATAATCACGTAACCACTGATGCAATTGCTGAACATCATTTGCCATAAAAAGTGGATTTAGTGTTTGTAAAGTTTCCGCAGAATGCGCGCCATAATTCACCGCAACAGCCGCAGCACCAGCATTACTAGCCATCAATAAATCATGCGTTGTGTCCCCTATCATCAGAGTACGCTTAATGTCTTGCCCTAATTCACGGGAAATCTCTAACAGCATGGCAGGATGCGGCTTAGAAAAAGTTTCATCAGCGCAACGAGTTGCATCAAAAACAGGGAGTAATTTACTTGCGTCCAACGCACGCGCCAACCCGACTCGGCTTTTCCCCGTCGCCACAGCCAAGAAATAACCCTGATGCGACAACTCATCCAGCATCTCACGCACTCCCTGAAATAGTGCCAACTCATGATCTTGCGCTAAAAAATGAAACCGATAGCGCTCAACCATCTTGGGGTAATATTTGGGATCAACGCCAGGCAAGACCGTTTGCATCGCTTCCAGCAAGCCCAAACCAATGACATAGGAGGCATCTTTAGCGCTTGGTATTGGCAAGCCTAAATCGCGTGCAGCCGACTGAATGCAACGCACAATCGCCACGGTACTATCCATCAACGTACCGTCCCAATCAAATACAATTAAATCAAATTGCTTTTTACTCATGATATTTGACAAGATAGCCTGTCAATCTCCTAATAGTAGATGGTACGGCACATTTCCGCACCCAATTTACATACCCAATTGCACCATTATATGATCGCAAAAATTTACACCGAAGGCGGCAACATACTCATTAAAAATTGCTCACATTCAACTGGCAACGCCGCCTTAACAGTCACCTTCGCACCGGTATCTGGATGGGTGAAGGTAATTTGATGGGCATGTAAAAACATCCGTTTTAACGCACCACGATCATGCTGCGCCTTCAACAGTTGACGATTCAAGGCAAAATCACCATATTTATCATCCCCCGCAATAGCATAGCCACTCGCTGATAAATGCACACGAATTTGATGGGTGCGCCCCGTTTTCAATTCTGCCTCAAGCAACACAAAATCGCCATATCGCCGTATCAGACTAAATACCGTATGACTGGCCATCCCATCCGCCTGAACTCTAACGCGCCTCTCGCCATCCGCCGCCGTATATTTATGCAAAGGCAACTTAATATGTTGCCGATGATTTTTCCAATCACCATAAATTAACGTTAGATAGCGCTTATCTGTCAATCCATCACGCATCTGCTCATGTAAATTGGTCAGTGCAGAGCGTTTTTTAGCCAATAACAAGACACCAGAGGTATCACGATCCAAGCGATGCACCAACTCCAAAAATTTAGCATCTGGCCTTGAAGCCCGCAATTGCTCAATTACACCATAGGACACACCAGACCCTCCGTGTACAGCAACACCACTTGGTTTATCAATAATCAATAAATGTGCATCTTCAAACAAAATCGTAAATTCAGAACCCGGCGCCGTCGTCGGTTTGACTTCTGCCATGCGAACAGGTGGCACACGGACAATATCTCCTGCGATCAATCGATATAATTGATCAATTCTTCCCTTATTAACGCGAACTTGGCCCGACCTCAATATTTGATAGACATGACTTTTTGGCACGCCCTTACAAATTCTCAATAAAAAATTGTCAATACGCTGACCCGCTTCGTCTTCCGAAATGGTCAGCATTTGCACTTGGGAACTGGTCGCTAACGCTGTTTGCACCATAGGCACAACAGACTTTTCGTGCGACTTCCCAGAAAATTTAGCTAAGTCCTTCATTTTGAATATATAATTGTTTCGCAATTTAACCGCAATTGCTTGTGTGGGAATAAAAGAAGACATTCTACACAGTGGCGCGTCAGTCGGCCTCGCCTATTTGCAAATTCGACTGAAAAGATGTGTACGAACATTCTCAGGGCATAGACTTACATGATTTTGTCAGGTCAGTTGCCGGGGAATTGGTCGTAGTTGCTTGGATTTTAAGATTTTTAGGAATGTTACGAATTTAATGAATATAACTAACCAGCAGTTACTCACGTTGGGTATGCTGATTAGTTGATTGATTAGTTGCTTGGTTACTTACTTAGTTATTTAAGTGCTGTTTTACCGATTTTATTACAAGCTGTGCTGTGCAGCGCTCATGTCAACAGTTGGCGTTACCAACTGAGATCATCGTTAATCTCGCCACGCGAGAACGTAGTCATGGACATCAGCGTGGTACCTGTTTGAGTGGCGCTTACCCGCACAACCACTCATTTAGGACTTTAGTGACACGCATAGTCAAGTTGCGCATCGCCTGAAAATCGATGGTGTTTCACAAACACACATTTCAGGGACGTGTGCACTCGGTAAAAAGTTAATTAGCTACGTCGCTACAAGTGACGACATGTAAATTCACGCGCTCCTCGAACTACCTGATCTTCCAAACACCTACCTCCTGCGTACATCCTACTGTTTTGAAGGCGTAAATCGCACGTAGATCGTGTGTATTTGCACCGCATAAAGATGACCATTAGGTCACGGAGTAAAAAATGAAACGCATGTTGTTTAATGCCACCCAGCAAGAAGAATTGCGCGTGGCCATCGTCGATGGACAAAAGCTCATCGACATTGATATTGAAACTGCCGGTCGTGAACTACGTAAATCCAATATTTACAAAGGCGTAATCACCCGAATCGAACCCTCACTGGAAGCATGTTTCGTCAATTATGGCGAAGATCGTCATGGCTTCCTGCCATTTAAAGAAGTCGCCCGCGGCTACTTTAAAGAAGGCGCCGATGTTCGCAATGCCTCAATCAAAGAAGCCCTGCGCGAAGGCCAGGAAATCATGGTTCAGGTCGAAAAAGAAGAACGCGGCAATAAAGGCGCTGCACTTACCTCGTTCATTTCCTTAGCTGGTCGTTATTTGGTGTTAATGCCGAACAATCCTCGTGGCGGTGGTGTTTCACGTCGTGTTGAGGGTGAAGATCGTCAAGAACTGCGCGAAACCATGGACAAACTAGACTTGCCTACAGGCATGTCGGTCATTGCCCGTACCGCAGGGATAGGCCGCAACGTTGATGAATTGCAATGGGATTTAAATTATCTAATGCAACTCTGGCGTGCGATTGAAGGTGCCAAACAATCGTCTAACGGCGCTTTCCTTATTTATCAAGAATCGTCCCTGGTGATTCGCGCTATCCGCGATTACTTCCAGCCTGATATCGGTGAAATCCTGATTGATACTGACGACATTTACGAACAAGCTCAGCAATTCATGAGCCACGTGATGCCGGATATGGTACATCGGGTTAAACGTTACAGTGACGATGTCCCATTGTTTTCACGCTTCCAAATCGAGCATCAAATTGAGACGGCGTATTCACGCACGGTACCACTACCGTCTGGCGGCGCAATCGTCATTGATCATACTGAAGCCTTGGTGTCAGTGGATGTCAACTCAGCCCGTGCCACACGCGGCTCCGACATTGAGACAACTGCATTCAATACCAACTGCGAAGCCGCAGAAGAAGTCGCTCGCCAATTACGCTTGCGCGATCTAGGTGGTTTGATCGTGATCGATTTTATCGACATGGAAAACGCCAAAAATCAACGTGAAGTGGAAACACGCCTGAAAGACGCGTTGCGCTATGACCGTGCACGGGTACAAATGGGTAAAATCTCACGATTTGGCTTAATGGAACTATCGCGTCAGCGTCTGCGTCCATCCTTATCGGAAGGCAGCCATGTAACGTGTCCGCGCTGTAATGGTACTGGCCATATTCGCGATACAGAATCGTCTGCACTGCAAGTGTTGCGGATTATTCAAGAAGAAGCCATGAAAGAAAATTCAGCGGCAATTCACGTTCAGGTTCCTGTTGATGTTGCTGCATTCTTATTAAATGAAAAACGCGGCGAAATTCTCAAAATTGAAACGCGTCATCGTGTTACTGCCATCCTGATTCCAAACAAACATCTAGAAACACCGCATTACAAGCTAGAACGCCTGAAATCGGATGATCCTCGTTTGGAAGAAACACATGCTAGCTACGCAATGGCAGAGCAAGTAGATACGGATATCGGCTACAACAAGCGTAACAAAGAAGATATTAAACCACGTCAAGAAGCCGTCGTTAAAAGCATTACACCTGAAACTGCACCAATTGTAGAGCGCAAGGAAACTGCCATTGTCAAACCGGTCGTCTACATCCCGACCCCAAGCACTGTCACTAGCACGTCCAAACCAGGTGTTGTCAGTCGTTTGATTAGTTTTATTTCTGGCTGGCTTTCTACACCTCCTGCACCTGCAATCAAGGTAGCAACACCACCAGCAGAAGCAAAATCAGAACGTCCTGCACGTGATAATAGTGACCGCAATGACCGCAACCGTAATGGTCGCAATCGTAACAGTCGCAACCGTCGGGATCCAGATGAACGTGCGTCAATAGCCACACCAGTTAGCACGGCAACGGGATCAGCAGCGACAGTCAATGTCAGCGCAACCACCGTGAGTAAACCCACAAAATCCGCTGACGCAGGATTAAATGGTGCAGAAGCTACGGCACGTCCTCCTAAGACACCTCGACCGCCACGTGCCGAACGTGAAAGTCAAGAAGCACGCCGCGAACGTCAACAGCGTGAACGGGAAGAACGCGCAGCCAAAAAAGCCGCAAATGAAGCATTGAATCCAACGGCACCATTGGACGTCACTGAAGCGACAGCAGTAGCAACGCTAGTCAACTCGGCGCCCCCTGTTGAATCCGATGCCAAAGCAATCGCATTGGAAGCAACAGCGGATGACACCTTGAATAACCCTGAGGGTGATAACGAAAACAACGAGAATGGTGATGAACCACGTCGTCGTCGTCGTCGTGGTGGCCGCAATCGCAACCGTCGCGATCGTGAATCAGGTGAAAGCACAACAGCGGAGCAAAACAACCGTGACACCTCAGATGTATTTGTTCCTGTAGCCGATTTGGCACACGCGGCACAGCATCAGGCTCTTGCGGATGCAGCAGCAGACCATACTGTGCATGCAATTGCTGCTAATGAAGTAACTACCACTACTGAGGTGATTACAGAAGAAGCGCCTACTTTTGCTCCAGCAACAACTATTTCTGCGGCAACCGAAAGCGCTCCGACTGAAATAAGGCCTACACCTGTAACGGAACCTGTCGTTGTTACGCATCAGACAGAAGTCGTGGTTACACCAGTAGCAATTGAACCTACTGTAGTTGAGTCTACTGTAGTTGAACCTGCACTCGTTGAACCTGCACTAGTTGAACCTGTTGCTGTTGCGGTCGTAGCAGAGCACACAGCTAGCTCAGAAACCATCGTAGAAGCACCGGCAACGACTATGGCAGACACAACGCCAGCAGTCGTAGTAGACGCTGCAGATGTTCCTGTGCAAGTTCCAGCTAAGGTTAATGATGAAGTGCCTTTAGTTGTTGCAGTTGAAGCAGTACAACAAGCTGTCATTACTGAAACGATCGCTGCCGCGGTGACAGCGCCTGCCGTTGATGACTTGCACAACATGCTGCAATCAGCAGGGCTAGTATTGGCTGCCACCAATCCAGACAAGTTACGGAGTGCACAGCAAACTGATGCAACACCTGCTGCGCCAGTACGTAAACCACGTCTACGCAAACCACAAGTTGCATTAGTAGATGAACCTCTGGTATTGGTACAAACCAAAATAGATAACAGTTAACCTTGTTATCCCCCCTGAATGATGATGGGGGGTAGTAAAAAAACAACGGGCGCATCAATGATGCGCCCGTTGTTTTTTTTACCTTACTGCGAAAAAGGTATTATTTAGATAATTAATGTTCATCACTCTCATCCCCATCTTCCTGTAACAAATGCGCAGGAAGTGACTTACTTGGCTTTACGCCTAAACTCCGCACCTGCTCAGCCTGACGAATCAAGTTCCCGCGACCAGATACCAATTTAGATTTAGCATCATCGTAGGCTTTTTGCGTGTGCCCGAGCTTTTTCCCTATTTCATCCATGTCGCCGACAAACCCAACAAATTTATCGTACAACTTAGCACATTGCGTTGCAATTTCCTGTGCATTCCGATTTTGCTGCTCTTGGCGCCAGATATACGCAATTGTACGTAAATTAGCTAATAGTGTTGTCGGACTAACCAACAAAACATTTTTGGATAATGCATCACTAAACAAGGATGAGTCATGACTAAAAGCCAGCATAAATGCCGGCTCAACAGCGACAAACAACATGACAAAGTCCGGCGCTCTGAGTCCTGTCAAGGTTTGATAATTTTTTTCCGACAACCCTTTGATATGGGATCGCACTGATAGTAAATGTTGTTTGAGGCTATCAGCACGCTCAGCATCCGTTTCCGCACTCATATAACGCTCATACGCGACCAAAGACATCTTCGCATCCACAACCATGTGACGATTTTCAGGTAAATGAATCACCACATCGGGGCGATACATCCCTGCCCGCACGCCATCCACTTGTTCATCACGCAACCCACCTTCTCCACGGTCAAAACTGCTTTGAACCTGATATTCATGGCCTCGACGTAAACCCGATGATTCCAAGACTGTTTCCAGCACCATCTCGCCCCAAATACCCTGCGTTTTATTATTACCTTTGAGCGCCTGGGTCAGGTTAATCGCATCATCGCTGATTTTCGTATTCAATACAGCCAATCGCTCAATTTCATTTTTCAGTGTCAATCGCTCTTTAGAGTCTTTATCATAGGTCGCTGCTATTTGCGTTTGAAATTCAAGAATTTTTTCATGCAAAGGCGCCAAAATACCGGCTAAGCCGAGTTGATTTTGCTCGGTAAATTTTCGCGACTTATCATCCAAAATCTGATTTGCCAATACGGAAAACTGGTTACTCAATTCAGCCCGTGCCGATTGCAACAAACTCAATTTTTCATTCGCTTGCTGGCGTTCCCCTTCTAAACGAGTAGTCAGTTCGGCGATGTGCGTTTGCTGATTCAGTAATTGCTGCTGTTGCCCTGCGTGACGGAGTTGTACGTCCGCTAGTTGCTGCTGTATCTGTTCATATTCGCTACGTTGTCCAAGCAATCGTTCTTTCAAAATCGCGACTTCTGTGATCAACAGTTGTACTGCCTGAGCGTGCTGCCCACGCAAATACAACCAGACTATCACCGCACCAAGGCCTAAACCCAAACACAACCGAATTATCTCTAAAATCAATTTCACTCCTCTATTAGTAATAAATTGCTACCACACACGCCATACCAAACTCTGCAATCATATATAAAAAATATTACTTTGATTGTTTACCGAGCAGTATAGCGAATTGACGTTAAAAAGTACCATGCAATGATGCTGAAATTGTGGTCTACTACGCTAGCAATCATGCAGTAAACTTTCGTTTTGGCCATCATGTCTGACAGAATCATTCCTATTATTGATCAACGCACCATCAATTCACCGCGTGCAGCGACATTGGCACTGCCACCAAACGTTGAGGCTAAAGGCATACTGCTTGACACTTTACAGCGTCCTCTACACGATCTGCGCATTTCCGTGACTGATCGCTGTAATTTTCGCTGTGGATACTGCATGCCACGTGCATTGTTTGGCAAAGATCATACTTTTTTACCCCATCAGTCTTTACTCACTTTTGAAGAAATCGCCCGGACTGCTGTGTTATTTGCAGCACATGGCGTCACTAAAATCAGGCTAACCGGTGGTGAGCCACTATTACGAAAAGATCTACATAAGCTAGTTGTATTATTGCGCGACATAAAAACGCCCTCAGGTGACCCTTTGGAGTTAACCTTAACCACGAATGGGGCTTTACTCGCAAAAAAAGCCTATGAATTAAAACAAGCAGGCTTAGATCGGGTGACAGTATCACTAGATGCGCTTGATGATAGTATTTTTAAACGCATGAATGATGCTGATTTTTCCGTTGCCGAGGTGTTACACGGACTTGACGTGGCGCACCAAGTTGGCCTAGGACCAATCAAAATTAATATGGTGGTGAAGGCAGGAGTCAATAATCATCAGGTATTGCCCATGGCACGCCATTTTAAAGGTACGCCGTTTATACTCCGATTCATTGAGTACATGGACGTAGGAAACAGCAATGACTGGAAAATGGAAGAAGTCATCCCTTCCAGTACCATTATCGAACAAATTTCCAATGCCTCCAATGATATGCGACTCGTCGCTGCAGAAGCCAGTATCCGTGGTGCCACTGCACAACGCTGGAAGTACGCAGACGGAACGGGGGAGCTAGGTGTCATCTCCAGTGTCACTGCTGCTTTTTGTCAAGACTGCACTCGGCTACGGCTGTCTACAGACGGAAAGCTCTATACCTGCCTGTTTGCTACCCAAGGACATGATTTAAAACACATGTTACGTACGAATGCCAGCGATGAACAACTTTCTAACAAAATTGCGCAAATCTGGCATAACCGAGGAGATCGTTATTCTGACTTACGGCATCTCAATACGTTAACACACGCCGACCTATCTGCCAACACTGGCAAGATAGAAATGTCTTACATTGGCGGTTGAGTCATGACCCGACACTCATCGTCAAGTTCACGGATGGCTACAGAGAGTATTACGCCAATCCAGACTATCACCGGCCTTATTATCGCTGGAGGACGCGCCAACCGCATGGGTGGAATCGATAAAGGAATGCAGCAACTCGACGGCAAACAGATGGTACAGCACGTCATAGAACGGGTGCAGCCACAAGTCAACGACATCATAATCATTGCCAACCACTATGCTAGCCACTATGAGCAATTGGGCTTTCAGGTATGGCCTGACATCACCCCTGATTTTGCAGGTCCTTTGGCAGGCCTAGAAGCTGGCCTGAGCCATTGCACCACTCCCTATCTGATCACCATTCCTTGTGATACGCCGTTTTTACCTCTGGACCTAGTTGCGCGATTGTACGGCCAACTCGTCCACCAGAAGGCGGATCTGGCATACGCTTGTACAAAAACAGAAATTAACGGCAGAATACAACGACAACCACTGTTTTGCTTAGTACCTACGCGCCTTTTACCCGCAATAAGCGACTTTATCCAGCGCGGTGGCCGCAAAATGGATGGGTGGTGTACCACATTCACCATTGCCGATGTTATTTTTCAAGACCATGATGCATTTACCAATATAAACACACTCACCGAACTACAAGAGTGCGAGCAAAGTCATCGTAATAACACATCTACCGTAACACCAGCACGCATAGCCTGAGAGGCGTTGAAATTATGCGCTTGTCCATTCACTTTCATCTTATTTACCATGTCAACGACCATGCACCCATCTCCTCCAACAGTCACAATCCCAGATTCACATAAAACATCGTCAGCAGCATCCACAACCGAAGCGATCGCGATTTCTGTGACAGAGGCGCAGGAACACATCATGCACGCCATCTCCCCAATTACAGGCGCACAACTCCTACCGATCCGGAATGCACTAGACAGAATCCTCGCTAACGACGTTATTTCTCCCATTAATGTTCCAGCCCACGACAATTCAGCCATGGATGGCTATGCCTTTTGCAGTAAAGACATACATTCGCAGACCACGTTCACCGTCGTTGGTACAGCATTGGCAGGACAACCATACCAGCATACATTAGAAGAAGGACAAGCGGTTCGGATCATGACAGGGGCGATGCTTCCCGCACCATGCGACACCGTACTCCCTCAAGAACTTGCCAGTATCAGTACCGACGCCACTACCCCCACCAGCATCACACTTCACCTTCAAGTTAATTCCATTCGCGCAGGGCAACACCGACGCTTATGTGGGGAAGATTTGGCACAAGGACACATCGCTATTCCTGCAGGAAAACGTCTAGGCCCGGCTGAGCTTGGTTTATTAGCGTCATTAGGTTTAGCCGAAGTGCGAGTGCAACGCCGACTACGCGTTGCTATTTTTTCCACAGGCGATGAATTACGTTCGCTAGGTCAGGCATTGGAACAGGGTTGTGTTTATGACAGTAATCGTTACACACTGTACGGCATGCTGACACGACTAGATATAGATGTGATCGATTTAGGGGTGGTAGCAGACAACCCACAGGCATTAGAACAAGCATTAATCACAGCATCGCAAGAAGCCGATGCCGTCATCACTTCTGGCGGGGTTTCAGTTGGACTTGCCGACTATACCAAACAGGTGATGGCAAAATTAGGCGATATTGCATTTTGGTCCATCGCCATGCGCCCAGGGCGCCCTTTCGCCTTTGGTCAACTCACGCATAACGGCAAATCCACGCCATTATTTGGCTTACCGGGGAATCCTGTCGCTGTCATGGTCAGCTTCTTATTTTTCGTTAGATCAGCTTTATTGAAACTGGCAGGAGCACCATCAGTGCGCTTACCGATGTTGACGGCGATCACAACAACACCCATTCCAAAAAAACACGGCCGGACCGAATTTCAACGTGGAATTTATACTACTAATCAACAAGGCCAACTGGAAGTAGCTAGCACAGGACATCAAGGGTCGGGTGTACTTAGTTCCATGTCACAGGCAAACTGCATGATTGTTATCGATGCAGATCAAGGCACTGTTGCGTATGGTGATACAGTAAAAATACTGCTTCTTGAAGGGTTGATTTGATATTGATCCAAATCAACAAAGGCAATACTGTTAGGATATAGACTTGCTTCATGATTATTCATTGGAGAAAAAGCATGAAAAAAACACCATTAATTTTAGCTATCATCGCAACCGGTTTAGTTGCAAGTGCAATGAGCACAGCCACCATGGCACAAGAAAGTCCATGGTTGGTACGTGGTCGTATCGTGGATATCAGCCCTGCAAATGGCGCTGATCCTATCGGGGGTTCTGGTGCGTCAGACCGCATTACTGTGGCCAACAAAACCATCCCGGAAGTGGATATTTCGTATTTTTTCACCCCGAACTGGGCTGCTGAATTAATTTTGACCTACCCACAAAAACACGATGTGTTTTTAGATGGCGCTAATATTGGTAGTTTCAAAGAATTACCTCCTACATTGAATGTGCAGTATCACTTTAATCCAGAAGCACAGTTCAGCCCTTACCTTGGTGCTGGTCTGAACTACACACGCATCTCTAATGTAAGTTTAGCTAGTGGCACCATCGGTTTGGATAACCATAGTTTTGGTGGGTCTGTACAAGCTGGTGTTGACTATAAAATCGACAAAAACTGGTCATTAAATCTTGACGTAAAATATGTCCAAATCAAAACTGGCGTATACGCTGGCGGTGCTACCATCAGCAATCTGAATGTAAGTCCAGTTCTCGTGGGCGTTGGTGTAGGTTACCGTTTCTAAATTCAGCATTAAGCTTAGCTGAATCGTATAGGTGCGGGATGCAACGATGTTATCTATTGCATCCCTACCAAAAAAACAACCTCTGTATCAAACACCCTGCTTATTCCGTTTAGTCAAAACTCAGTAGAGATTCTGACAAAATTCAGTCGAGATTCTGGCGAACTTGTTCAAAAAAACAAATGGCCGCACATGCAGCGACATTGAGAGATTCAATCGCGCCCTGATGTGGAATCGTCACCTGCTCGGTTGCAAAATCCATTAATTCATCACTCAATCCTTGTCCTTCATGACCAAATAACCATACCACTGGCTGCTTCAAGTTACACTGATACACAGTTTGCGTTGCATACGAACTTGTTGCTAGAATTGGAATTGTGGTCTGCGCCAAAACCTGAAGCAAATCAACATTTTCAACGATCTGCAATAAAAAATGGGCTCCCATACCTGCACGCATTACTTTAGGCGACCATGCCGAAACAGTGCCAGGACTGCAAATAACCCACTCAATTCCCGCTGCAGCAGCGCTGCGCAATAGCGACCCCATATTTCCAGGATCTTGCACATTATCCAACATGACCACGTTCTGGGTGATCTGTGCTGGCAATTCAGAGCGTGGTGTCAACACCACAAAAAATATGCCGACGCCATGCTCAACCTGACTAACAGCCTGATATAAGGCATCCGTCAACACCAAACAATGTGTAACTTGCTGTATCAAGGCTGCAATTTCAGGATGTGTTTGAGTTGATTCACTCACAACACACCAAATTGGTTGCCCACGATGTGCCAGATACGTCTGGCATAAATGCACACCATCCAACAAGGTACTGCCAGCCTTACGTCGTGCTTGCGAACTGGTCGCCAACTGCTTCAATTCTTTAAATAACGCATTTTCGCGTGATGAAATTAGTTTCATTTACACTTTCAACTTACAAAATTTCGTAATGACGCCCACATACCATTTATGTAACGGGAAGCAAAGCACGCACTGGTGCATAGGACCTACGGTGTACTGGCGATATACCATATTCACGTAAGCGCGAAAGATGCAATGCAGTAGGATAGCCTTTATGCTGATCAAAGGCATACTCAGGATAAATACCGTGCAATTCCATCAAATTTGCATCACGTGCTGTTTTGGCCAAGATAGACGCGGCAGAAATAGCCGTCACTTTATCGTCTCCCTTGACAATAGCTTGAGATCGCATTGACAGTACTGGACAACGATTTCCATCAATCAAAGCCAGACTCGGGAGCAAAGAAAGGCCCTGTACCGCTCTTTGCATGGCAAGCATCGTTGCCTGAAGAATATTCAACTGATCAATTTCTTCTACCGAAGCTTGAGCGACACACCATGATAAAGCATGCTGTTTAATCAGAATGGCTAACTGATCACGTTTTTTTTCACTAAGTTTTTTTGAGTCACGCAAACCAGCAATCGGATGGGCCGAATCAAGGATCACCGCTGCTGCATATACCGCACCAGCTAGCGGTCCACGACCGGCCTCATCGACACCACAAAAAATCTCACCCGGAAAATCGTATTCACCCACAGAAAAATTATCATTGCTCATCAGCTTGCTGCTTTCATCACGAAGACATACTCAGCGACTGTCGACGGGTTTAAAAAATAATGGCATAGTTCGTGATCAACCCCATTGCTTAGCCGCCCAAATAATACCGGCACTAATTCATCATAGGTTGCAAGAACAGATGCTGCATCCGGCTCTATCATCAGATCAATATCCCGTACCTCCAGTGTGTAAGGTGTATCGCCGAGAAGCTGTTCCAACGCCAACCGCATATCATCACACAAATGACAATAGCTCCGGCTTAATAAGGTAAAATAAATCATCAATAACCTATAAATAATACAATCCCGAGGGCTATCTAAGCTGTAACGGAATAAACTGTGATGCGCCACCACGCCTGACTAGAACCACTACTATTTTTTTACTTCCAATTTTACCAACAAGCGCCGCAAATTCCTTGGCATTATTCACTTCCGTATAATCCAATTGCGTAATTAGATCCCCCGGAAGCAAACCTGCCTGAGCAGCAATACCGTCGACATCATTCACCACAACACCCCCGCGCACATCCCACTCGTGCTTTTGCCCATCTGTTAGATCCACTACGGATAAGCCCAGCGCATTAACCGGCAACCTTTCTATTTTTTTATCCTGCTTATTATCCTGCTTACCTAGCACTTTATCTTGTACTAACTCGCCGGTAATCAACGTCACTTTACGAATTTTACCTTTATTCCAGAGCGATGCTGTCACTTTAGAACCTGGTTTGATGCTGGCAACAATGCGTGGTAGGTCGGTCCATTTATCAACCTTTTTGCCATTAAACTCCAGCACGATGTCGCCAGCTACGATACCCGCCTTGTCAGCAGCTTGTCCTGACTCAACCTGCGCGACAAACGCGCCCTGCCCTTTAATTAAACCAAAGGATTCCGCCACTACTTTCGGCACTTCGGATAGTTTTATACCAATACGACTACGGCTCACCTTACCATATGCCTTCAATTGTTCTGAAACACGCATGGCCTCATCAATTGGCACAGCAAATGAAATACCCATATACCCGCCGGAACGGCTATAAATTTGGGAGTTAATTCCAATAACTTCTCCACGCATATTTAATAATGGACCACCAGAATTACCCGGATTAACCGCCACATCGGTTTGAATCAAGGGTAAAAGTTCACCCGTATCACGTGATTTCGCTGACACGATCCCTGCTGATACCGAATTATCTAGGTTAAACGGGGAACCGATTGCGACAACCCACTCGCCTGCTTGGACTTTATCAGAATCACCAATCGTCACACGTGGTAAATTCGTGCCACCAATTTTCACGACAGCCACGTCGGTACGTGCGTCCAATCCGATCACTTTGGCTTTGAATTCACGCTTATCCGTCAACGTGACATACACCTCATCAGCACCGTCCACAACGTGTGCATTGGTCAATACATAACCATCTTGCGATACGATAAAGCCCGATCCGATACCACGTGGCGTCTCTTCTTCTAATGGCGGCGTAGCTTGGCGGTTTTTTGGTGCAGCTTGCATTTTTGGTACAGGCATACCAAAAAAACGGCGGAATAACTCTTGCATCTGGTCATTCGGGCTCCCTAGTGTGTTACCAGATGCGGTGGTTTTTTCGGTAGTACGAATATTGACGACTGCCGGACTGGCTTTTGCAACCAAACCAGTAAAATCAGGTAGGCCAGCAGCTTGTGCGTTGGCAAATAAGAGAAGAAATAACGCCACAGTGGGCGCAACAAGGTCACAAAAAAAACGACAATAGAAAGAAAAACGTAAAGTAGTAATAGTCATCAATAATCTCATAATAGTTACATTATTTAGGTTTAAATTCGACCGACTTCGCAAATAATTTTATCGCCGCAAGTGGCACTTCACCGACGACAGTAATCCAAAAATCACCATGTTGACACCCAAAAACCGTTGTTGCTCCCCGTTGTAATATTCCGACATAATGGTGCTGTTGATTCAGTCGTTCAACAAAAACAGACACGGCTGCAAGCCCATCTGAAAACACCAACTGAACTGCGGGACGAAGATCGCTCACACCAGCGATTGGTACTACAGCCGATGGTGCATTGATTATCTGCTTTACTTCACGAATCTTCTTAAATCCAGCCGGTAGCCCATTCACCTGCCAACCAGAGACAGAACGGACTGCCTCATTTTCCGAAACAACTTTCCATTCCCGCCGCGTAAGATAAGTAGGTGTTAAAGCACGATGGTCAATAGTGCCGATTACCAAATGCGTGAATGCCACTTGTTCTAAAATGTAATGCTTTGCATTATGAACTTGTGCTTGCAACATAAGACCACTCGGCAGCGCAGCACAAAAACGGTAGCCGAAACGCAAATGATCTTTCGGCTCAACCAATATAATCTGGCAATCAACACCAGCAACACGTCCTCGATTTGCCAAACGAAATAAGTAACTCTCAGAAAGATCGATTCCCTCCACAGCCAACATGGAAGGAAACATATCTTTCGCTTGTCGCATTTCTGAACGCATCAACTTACTATCCGGCTGATAACTAGTAACATGGTCATCACGACGTATATATTCGCGTGGACGACCATCCAGCACCTCTAACTTCTCGAGTTCAACACCATTTTTGACATCATGCGTTATCCGTGAAGTGACTATATGATCATTTTTCTGAAAAACAAAAACACCCGAATAACGTAATTTTTGTGCTGCATCATTCATTTTACCCAAGAAATTTTGCGCCAACACCACACTACTCTGCTCTCGGGCAATAGCCGTAAAATAAAACAACATTAAGCAATTAAAAAGAAGCAGCTTCATACTATCTACCTACTACATTCGTTGGCATAGTAATGTGCCGAGTCGCATACTCAATACCACTATACATTCTGGATGAATAACGCTGATGTGCTAACAGGTAGCCATCAATACGTGGGTCACGCAACATTTCATCTTCAGATTCAGGTGTCAATGAAAGTTGTCGTTCAATATCGAGTGGCTGAACATAAGGTGATAATTCAGCGTGCTTTGCCTTTTGAATAACGTGTGTCGTTCCCGCAGCATCCCTCCCATGAAAACGAGGGGTCCGATTTTTTAGATCAGATTGTTCTACTACAGAAGGATGGTGCATCCCAGAGTTCTTGTTAATTGAAGAATTTGGCAGCAAGATCATCATCATAAATACAACAACGGCGATCACACTGGCAACATGCCTAGGTTTAAGCTGGCTATACAGTGACGTAGCGAATGAAGATCGTGCGCTCATGCCAGCAACCACGTTCGTGTCAATCAATGACTGCGATACATCAGATGTTCGACCAGATACCGGAGAGGGAAATAAATAAGGAGGTTCTTCAGCCAACCTTGCAGCAAGTCGCTCAGAAAAATCTGAACTCATTGCAATCGCCAGCTCATCAGAACGCAAAATATCACCAATCTGATGATAACGTTCCCAGGTTTTTTTATGCGCCGGATCCCGCAGTGCTGCCAATGCCAATGCTGACTCGTCATCACACAACTCACTATCAGTGAGAGCCGAAATCTGTTCGCGAATCCGATTTTCTGTGTTCATGATTTAGTTTGATCCATACTAAGCAACAGTGACGCTTACCAGCGCTTATCTAATGAAGTACCCAATAGCGGGCGTAATTTGGTTGCAATTGCTTCCCGCGCCCTAAAAATTCTGCTGCGCACTGTTCCTATTGGACACGCCATCATTTCTGCAATTTCGTCATAACTCAATCCATCAATTTCACGCAATGCAATAGCCGTACGCAAATCATCTGGCAAGGAAGTCATCGCTGCGTTCACTGTTTGCGCCAACTGCTTGGTCGCTAAAATTGATTCAGGCGTATTTGATTCCCTTAGTCTGCCGGCATCTTCAAAAGTTTCAGCTTCTTGTGCATCATTTTCTGTTGATGTTGGAGCACGTCTACTTTGTGAAATTAAATAATTTTTCGCCGTATTCACTGCAATACGGTATAGCCAAGTGTAAAAAGCTGACTCACCGCGAAAACTTGGCAATGCGCGATATGCCTTAATAAATGCCTCCTGAACAACATCTTCCGCTTCCGCATGGTCACGCACAAAACGCAACACCAGACGCATCAATTTTCGTTGGTATTTACTTGCCAATAGTTCAAATGCGCGTTGGTCACCGCGTTGCACCCGCTCAACCAACAACTGATCTATATCGCGTTCTGTCGTCACTAATTACATCCTTGTCTTATTCCAACACGCGATGGAGTGGGTAGACAGAAATTGTACAATTAAGTTCCATGCGACTTCACCTTATGTAACTGAGTTGTTCCCGAATGGGCTACTATCCAACGGCACGCCACAGACAAGCGACGAAATGCATCCGGCGTTAACATATCTGAGAATATCACGATATTTATCGCGGACTTATGATCAGCAGCATGCTGTATTCGTAAAAATAGAACCTCAGCCCACACCATAGCACGCACAATCAAATAACGATCACGACCAGAGTAAGAAGCAATAGCAGGGGCAAACTCAGGATGCGAGCCTTTCCCCAAGGTCGACGTGACTAAGCGAGGAAAATGACGAGCATGCAAACGTATCAGACCAAGCTCGCTGACATCAACTTGCCAAAATAAATTAGATGACTTACGGAAATATACGATCAGGCGCAGCGAGGCAAACCAGCTTAGTGTCACCGTAGTAAAGCGAATAACACCAGGGAGTGGGTCAACTAAAGCGGCATAAACACCAGCGATGAAAAGCATTCCGGCGAATGCGAGCAGTGAACGACGCAAAAATTGAGAAGGAACAAGCACTACAGAAACCGCTATAGTCATAATCCTCGTAGAAAAAGCGACTCAAATGAATGAGTCGCTAATTATGTTACATTTTACCAAACACTAACGTTCCATTCGTTCCACCAAAACCGAACGAATTTTTGACAGCAATAGAAATTGGCATTGATCTTGCTGTATTTGCACAATAGTCCAAATCACACTCAGGATCTTGATTAAAAATATTAATTGTTGGAGGTGAGACTTGGTGGTGCACGGCCAACACTGTAAACACAGATTCCAAGCCACCAGCACCACCTAGCAAATGGCCCGTCATCGACTTAGTCGAATTAACAACCACTTTTTTAGCGTGATCTCCCAAAGTACGTTTAATCGCGACCGTTTCAGCCAAATCGCCTAAGGGTGTGGACGTACCATGTGCATTAATATAATCAATCTGATCCGCATTGATTTGCGCACTTTTGAGTGCCGCATTCATACAGCGTCGAGCACCATCACCATCTTCACGTGGTGCAGTCATATGATATGCATCTGCGCTCATACCAAAGCCAAGGACTTCAGCATAGATTTTTGCACCACGTGCTTTGGCATGTTCATATTCTTCAAGAACCATCACACCAGCGCCTTCACCCAAAACGAAACCATCACGATCACGATCCCAAGGGCGAGATGCCGTAGTCGGATCGTCATTGCGTGTTGACAACGCACGGGCAGATGCAAAACCACCTAAACCAAGAGGTGAAATAGTGGATTCAGCACCACCAGCAACCATGACTTCAGCATCGCCGTATTCAATCATACGTGCAGCTGCACCGATGCAATGCAATCCGGTGGAACATGCTGTCACAATCGCCAAATTAGGACCTTTAAGGCCATATTTGATCGACAGGTGACCTGAAATCATATTAATGATCGAAGCTGGCACAAAAAATGGACTGATGCGACGTGGGCCACGGCTAGCGTATTCAACATGCGTAGCTTCAATCAGTGGCAAACCACCAATACCGGAACCAATCATGACCCCGATACGTTCAGCATTTTCATCTGTTACAACCAAGCCACTATCCTGCATAGCTTGAATCCCAGCGGCCAAACCAAAATGAATGAAGGCATCCATGTGCCGTGCTTCTTTGGCAGGAATGTAATCTTCAATATTAAAATCTTTTACTTCTCCACCAAAGTGGGTAGTAAACGGGGTGGCATCAAATTTTTTGAGTGTGGCAATTCCCGATTTACCGGAGGTAACAGCACTCCAGGCATTTTCAACTGTATTTCCAACAGGGGAAACGCAGCCCAATCCAGTAACTACGACACGACGATGTTGCGAGCGGCTCAAGCGATTCTCCTGGAGTCGATCAAATAGCGAGGATGCTATTTTGATTGCATTGATTGCATTGATTGCATTACTTACACAAAACACGCTGAGACCATGAGATACCGCATTACGTGGTAACTCAGGCCATCAGTTTTCTTACGCTTTTAAATGCGCAGTTGCGTAATCAATAGCTTGTTGTACTGTTGTGATTTTTTCAGCTTGTTCGTCTGGGATTTCCATTTCGAATTCATCTTCCAAAGCCATCACCAATTCAACTGTGTCCAGTGAATCTGCGCCCAAATCATCCACAAAGGAAGATTCAATCTTAATGTCTGCTTCAGCTACGCCAAGTTGTTCGGCTACAATTTTTTTAACGCGTTGTTCGATATCTGACATTTACGTCTCCATGATGAGTGTTACAGAAAGTCCGCGCATTTTAACAGACTTGCACGTAAAAAAAAGGGGATTTTAAAAAAAACGGTACTTCTTCCGCTAATTCCATTCAACTACGGTCAATATGCAATCATCCCAAATACATGCCGCCATTAACATGCATGGTTGTGCCAGTTACATAACCCGCTTCAGAAGAAGCAAGAAACACGACAGCGGCAGCAATATCCTGAGGCTGCCCTAAACGTCCCAATGGAATTTGCTGAACGATAGCGGCACTTTGCTGCTCATTCAGTGCCTTGGTCATATCAGTATCAATAAATCCAGGAGCAACACAGTTAACCGTAATATTGCGACTACCGATCTCGCGCGCTAACGCACGGCTCATGCCTGCGACCCCAGCTTTGGCTGCCGCATAATTCATTTGCCCCGGATTGCCAGCAGAACCAACCACCGACGTAATATTGATAATGCGCCCATACTTTGCTTTCATCATACCACGCAATACCAAGCGAGATAAACGTCCGACAGCCGTTAAATTCGTACTAATCACCGCATCCCACTCTTCGTCCTTCATCCGCATGGCCAACTGATCCTGCGTAATACCTGCATTATTTACCAGAATGGACAAACCGCCGAATTCTTTTTGAATTTGCTCAATCAATGCACTGCAACCTGTTGCATCATTCACATTCAATACAACGCCGCGACCTGACGACGTTGTCGTGCCTATTATTGCCTCAGCCAGATAGGCAGAAATGCGCTGCGCGCCTTCATCCGATGTTGCTGTACCAATGACCACTGCACCCTGACGCGCAAGCGCTTCCGCAATGCCGCGCCCAATGCCGCGCGATGCCCCGGTGACCAATGCGACTTGCCCAGTCAAATTAAATAATTCACTCATTCCTGATTTAACCCCATACTAAGTTATATGTTTGATTTGCTTAATTCCAAAATCTTTTGCAATGAAACGCCATCCACCAATGCCTCACCGACCAAAGCAGGATTAATGCGCTTAACCAATCCAGCCAAGACTTTACCCGGACCGCACTCAACAACATGCGTAACACCCTGTGCAGCCATCAAATTAATCGTTTCGACCCAACGCACAGGACTGGCAGCCTGACGTACTAATGCATCCTTAACTTCCGCTACATCGCGAGCAATAGCAACATCAACGTTATTAATGAGGTCAATCCGTGCAGGCGAAAATGCCACGTCCGCCAAATAATCACGCAATCTGTCCGATGCAGGCCTCAGTAATGATGAGTGAAATGGCGCCGATACCGGCAAAATTAATGCGCGCTTGGCACCACGTAGTTTTGCCGCTTCACAGGCACGCTCTACTGCCGCCTTATGACCCGCAATGACAACTTGTGCTGGAGCATTAAAATTAACCGCCTCAACCACCTCACCTTGCGCAGACTCCAAGCATGCTAAACGAACTTCGTCATCTGACAACCCAAGAATCGCAGCCATCCCACCAACACCCACTGGGACAGCTTGCTGCATGACTGTGGCACGATAGCGCACCAACGGGAGCGCATCTTTAAACGCCACCACGCCTGCTGCCACCAGTGCTGAATACTCACCAAGACTGTGTCCAGCAACAATCGCAGGAACTGCCCCGCCCGCCTCGATCCAAGCACGATAGCACGCAACGGCCGCAGTCAGCATCACAGGTTGGGTATTTACCGTTAAATCCAAGGCTTCTTTCGGCCCTTCCGAGATCAGCTTGGCAAAATCAAGATCTAAAATATCCGATGCTTCAGCAATGGTTTGCTGCACAATAGGATAATCAGCAAAACCATTCAACATACCAATGGCTTGGGATCCCTGCCCCGGAAAAACAAATGCAAATTTATTCATAGTTGGCGTATATATAATTGAAAAATGTACTTAAACACGCTGATTAGGAAGATCCACCATGCGGGCCACAATCGCACCCCACGTAAATCCACCGCCAACCGCTTCCATCAATACAGTTTGACCAGAAGTAATCCGGCCATCGCGTACGGCAGCATCCAGTGCAAGAGGAACCGATGCCGCAGAAGTATTACCGTGCTGCCCAACTGTAACCACGACTTTTTCGAGCGGAATTGCTAATTTTTTGGCAGTGCTTTGCATAATACGGATATTCGCCTGATGTGGCACCAACCAATCCAGATCCGCAGCAGTCACGCCGGCTTCGGAAAGCACTTCTTGCGCGACTTTATCCAATACGGTAACGGCAAGCTTGAATACTGCCGGACCATCCATCTGAATAAAAGCACTACCCTCAACCACGCCACTAGCCATTCTGCCAGGCACGCTTAAAATATGAGAGAAATTACCATCAGCATGCAATTTGGTGGCGAGTATGCCTTGCTGTGAAGATGTAGACAATAAAACAGCACCAGCACCATCGCCGAACAAGACACACGTACCACGGTCATTAAAGTCAAGTATACGTGAAAAAACTTCCGCGCCAATGACCAGTACGTGCTTATGCGTACCGGCCTTAATCATGGCATCAGCAATAGATACCGCATAAACAAATCCGCTGCATACTGCTTGAATATCGAAAGCAGCAGCACTCTTGATCCCCAGTTTTCGCTGCACAATACACGCTGTGCTCGGAAATCCCCCCATATGATCAGGCGTTGAGGTAGCCACAATGATTAAATCAATTTGGCTCCGGTCAACACCAGACATGGCGATTGCTCCCTCCGCCGCGTGGACAGCAAGATCACTGGAACATTCATCTGCCGCAGCAAAGTGGCGCGCAGAAATTCCGCTGCGACTCGTTATCCATTCATCGGAAGTTTCTATTCCTGCTTCAGCCAACTGCAATGCTAGCGCCTGATTGGTCACACGATTGGCAGGCAAATAACTTCCGGTTCCGCTAATTTTACTATAGATTTTCATACTAAATGCGCTCTTTGGTTGACCATTTTCAGCGCACAGACTACGACTTTGAAACGCTCCTATCAGGCCCACATGGCAATGCCAAACATGTGCCCTCCCGAGAAACGCTCTAGGTTAGTTTCTGTGCAATCCCTACTAAAGACTATGCTGATCCGGCAAGTTTCCTGTGACATCAACGTCGCAAGTTCTATTCGGGGTGGCTGATAATACCTCAACACCTTGTGGTTGCGCTATTAATTCTGACATAGCGAAGGTGATTCGTTTTAATACACCGTTTCTGGCAGCATCATACGCGCGCTGAATGGCCCATTCAAAGCTGTAAGCATCTGCACCACCATGGCTCTTGAATACCAAACCACGCAAACCCAGCAAGCCACCGCCGTTATAGCGCGATGGGTTTAATCTGCGTGAAATTGCTTTAAGGGCGCCTTGTGCTAACAGAGCACCAATCATGGTAAATATATTACGCTTAAATTCAGTCGTAAATACAGTCTTAACAAAACGCCCCATCCCCTCTGCCGCCTTCAATGTCACATTACCGACAAAGCCATCGCATACAACAATATCCGTGGTACCGGCAAAAATATCATTACCTTCCACATTGCCATAAAAATTAATAATGCCTTTGGCATGATCTGCACGCAATAGCGCCGCGGTTTTTTTAACGACCTCGTTGCCTTTAATATCTTCTGCGCCGACATTGAGCAAACCAACGGTCGGACGCAACTGCCCTTCTACTGCCGAGAATAATGCTGAACCCATCACAGCGAACTGCTGCAGATGCATAGGCTCACAATCCACGTTAGCCCCCAAATCCAGCATATACGTAGGCTTATCGAGTTGATTTGGCAAAATACTACAAATCGCCGGCCTATCGACATTAGGTAACGTTTTTAATACATAGCGAGATATCGCCATCAACGCCCCAGTATTACCGGCAGAAACACAGGCATCAGCAAGGTCGAATTTGACCTGATTAATCGCTACACGCATCGAAGAATCTTTTTTTCTCCGCAATGCCACTTCAAGCGAATCATCCATCGTGACAATTTCACTAGCATGCACAATGGAAATGCGAGGATCTTCTGTGATTTTAAGTTTCTTAAGTTCAGCACGGATTACTGCCTCCTGCCCCACCAAAATGACTTGCACATTTTGGGTATGCTGAATAAAAGAAACCGCCGCCGCAACAGTAGCTACCGGACCATGGTCACCACCCATGCAATCAATCGAAATACGTATCATCATAGTAAAACTTGTTCCCACTTATTTTCTGCATTATCTCACCCGTACACTCTACTAGTATCAATCCACATCAAATCACACTACCTTAGCTAGTACGCACCTGCTAGCAGTACCTACTACTCAGCAGAGGTCAAACAAACGAGCGATTAAAGTGAGCAATTAATTAGATGAGTGGACGTAAAAAAGCGGCGTCAAGTAAAAACTCGTTACGCCGCTTTTCGTGTTTTAGCACAACTAAAGCGCTAAATGCATTTATTATCACAGTAGCTTTGAATTATGCGTTGCTTATCTACGTATCTATCATTACCGAATTCAAACCAGAATCGACATCAGAATTCCAATTTGATACATTTGATACATTTGATATCATAAGCAACGACGTCAGAATCATTCAGGTGCTACTAACGACATATTACTCGTCGTTTTTAGTTTTGAGTACTTTACGACCACGATAGAAGCCATTTGGGCTGATATGGTGACGCATATGAGTTTCACCTGTAGTTGGCTCGATAGACAACTGTGGTGCCACTAAAAAATCGTGTGAACGATGCATACCGCGCTTAGACGGGGTCTTTTTGTTTTGCTGAACAGCCATGATAACTCCTAATACTCGAACTTAAGTTCTGAAATTTTAACATACCCGGCCAGCAAACTCGTCGTCCCAGCCAAGAATCCTTAATACACCCTACTAATTAGCACGACTAATACTACATTGTGCCAACACTCTGCTCTACGCTATTACTCTGCGCCGTTACTTTGCATTACTTTTACACTACTATTCCGAATATTTACTCGTGGGTAAAACGAGTTTTGAGGGCGGCGAAGGGCGATTCCATTTTTGTCGAGACAAAAGCATCAAGATGCCCACCATCAGGACAAACATCATGCTTTGGTGCCAACGGGAGCGCCAGCAGCGCCTCATCCTCAATCAACTCCATCATATTAAATGATTTACTTCCCACTACAACTTCAAATCCGGATTCACTATATTCTATTTGTGCATCTTCAATTTCTTCATCGTCACCAAGCTGAGCATCATAGCCTGAATCATAGCCTGAATCATAGTCCACCTCTGAGTGAAATGAATCATGTTCATGACCATACTCTTCACTGTCCGATATCTCATCAGATACACTATCACTCAATACAGCATCGATATTATCCGCAGCATCCTCATCTTTGGCAAATACCACCACACTCGATGCGTTTATGTCAAAGACATAAGGAGTCAGACAGCGCTGACATTGCAATTGAACCTGACCTGTTACGGAAACCTGAACACGCGGGTAGGCACTCGCCGCACCATGATCTTCGCCAATTGAATTATATGCTGCACCAGCAGCGCTTGCAGCCTTGTTAACCTTGGAAATAATATCACCACCAGGAAAACCGACTAATGACCAGTGCAATTCAGCGTTGTATGCACTTTTGTCTGCATTATGGCCTACACATTCACTCTGCAATCGCGGCAATGACTTTAAGGCAACCTTACCCTCTTGTTGCTCGCCATTTCGGCAAAATGCAAAAGCATCTACAATCAGCATTGTGCAGCTTCCATACCCAGAAAACCTGCGATAATAACAGCATTGCCACTTATTAGTCAAAGGTTTACGCAAAAAATGTCAATTACCCCGAACACCCGACGCATCATACTCGCCTCCGGCTCTATTTACCGCAAAGAATTACTCTCCAGACTAGGAATTCCATTCGATGTGCTGATTCCAGATATCGACGAATCGGCGTTCGTCGGTGAACTTCCTCAAGCAACGGCACTTCGTCTCGCCGAGCAAAAGGCTCGCGCCATTGCCATTCTTGTTCCAGATGCAATCATTATCGGCTCGGATCAAGTGGCGTCCTTGGATGGTCAAGCAATAGGCAAACCTGGAAACCACGCTAATGCACTAGCTCAATTACTACGCATGCGTGGAAAACGCGTAATATTTCACACAGGGCTTTGTGTATTACATCCTGCGTCTGCCACAGAAGCCATCAACACACCACAAGCTCCCATAATCCAACTTGACGATTGCCAAACCGCCGTACTATTCCGTGACTTACCTGAGGCACAATTAGATGCTTACCTGCACAAAGAACAGCCTTATGATTGCGCTGGTAGCGCGAAAAATGAAGGATTGGGCATTGCCATTTTAGAACAGATAGATAGCAGTGACCCGACTGCATTAACCGGCTTGCCCCTCATTACCTTAACCACCATGCTGCGCAATCTTGGAGTGGTGTTTTTTAACTGATTTCTTCGTACAAGTGCATAAATTCTCGACTGAGTTTATGACGCGCATCCAGATGAATCATTGGCAATCCTAGGTCGTGCGACTCACGGATTTTAATGGAACTCGATAATTTACTATCCAGCACCGGAAGACCTTCGGCCTTTAATTCATCCACCAAACGTTGTGGCAAATTTGCCCTTGGCTGAAATTGATTAACAACGATTCCCTCGATACGCAAGCTAGGATTATGATCGGCGCGAATCTCATCGATATTCTTCATCAATGAATATAATGCCTGGCGCGAGAAATCATCGCAGTCAAATGGAATCAAACAGCAATCGGCCGCAATCAGCGCCGACTGACTAAAAAAATTATACGAAGGCGGCGTATCAATTATGATTTCATCAAATTCCGCAAGAAGCTCATTTAGGGTATCGCGTAACTTATAAATTTTATGGCGAGATTCAAGTCGCGACAGTAATTCTGCGATTTCACTATGTGCCGGCATAAGAAATAAATTCTCAAAGGGCGTAGGATGCACAAATTTTTGCGCAGGGGTCGGAAAATAGGTAAAGTTGAGTGCCTGATTAAAATAATCAAAAAGCGTTGGCGTGGCAGTTTTTGCCGCTTCCCCAAGCAAGTAACGACTCGAATTACACTGGGGATCCATATCGATCAACAAGGTTTTTTTACCTTGATGTGCTGCAATAGCCGACAGATTCACTGCGATTGTTGACTTTCCAACCCCGCCCTTTTGATTGAAAATGACACGTTTCATCCAACCCCCAACAAAAAATTATAATTGCTGATGATTTTATCAGATTGCTGCGATGCAGCATAATTTAATTAATCTCAAGATGAACTTCATCAACACCTTGTTGCGCTGAACTGTGCTCTGGGTCGCCCAAGAGTGACGATTGTTGATCTTTAATAAACTTAAGAACAGCAGAACGCAAAATCGCTAAGACGCGCGTCGAATTGAATGGTTTCACAATAAAACCTTTTACGCCATGCTCGAGCGCGGCACGAATGCTAGGCTCGTCAAAACTGCTGGAGATTAAAAATATCATCACTTTAGGCAAGCCTTGTCGAATTGTATCCAGCATGGCCATACCATCACCTTCTGCCTGATTTAAATCAACACAAAGAATCTGTGGGCGCAACTTAAGCATGCGCGCAATGCCAGTGTGCGTAATACTACTTTCGCCTATAACGTGATGCCCCCCAGTGGTCAACACCGAGTTGAGCACACCTCTGGTCGTCGCATTTCCGTCTAAAATAAAGACTTTTAGCATGAAAAATCCTCTATGTAAGTTCCCTGTTTTACTTATATGACTATGAACTTTTCGTTATAGTACCTATTTTTTACCGTTGGCATGACTTTTTTTTATTGTACCGCCACTTCCCTCGTCTGCAAAAGTGCCGCTGTCGCCTTACGTAACTGTTCCAACCGGAGCGTCTGCTGTAACAAATTTGCGGGCGCATTATTAGGAGAACATATCGCCTGTGCGACCAACTGCTGCTGATGCTGCACCCCCCTCTCATCTGCCAATTGCTGCTGCGTCAACAGTTTTGCGTCGTGCTCTACTTTGGCATGAGCTTGCCTGATCGCTGACAATTGCACATTATCGCTAGCTTGCTGTACAGCAGCTTGTGCCGCCCGTTGCTGCGCATCGCACTGAATCCGTAATTGTTCCAGATATACCTTGTCGGCATCCAATTGAATTTTCTTGTCTGCTGTAATTTTTTGCTGCACCTGAGCGTGTAAAAGCAGTGTCGCCTGACATGCTTTTTCCGCCTCACAGCGCTCCTTATTCGCCAAAATTACCGTTGCTTCAGCGGCAATTTTCTCATTTACAGCCTGCGTCGCATCGGCTATGCCCTGCAGCCGAGTTTGCTCAAATACCACCTTATCTTTCAACAAACGTGACAGATGCTGCTCTTTTTCCAGCCGCTCACGGGTTAACCCAACCAATACGGCCGCCTCGCGCCCTTTCACAAGCAACTCTTGCACTAACTGCATCTCCAAATGCGATTTCTCACTATTTTTTTTCAATAATGCTTTATTGGCGCGGTGTTGCGCAATCTGCACCGCCCGCGCTGCTCTTACGGACTCTTCCTTTAGTCGCAATAGGTGGTTTTCTTCGTTTATTGCCTGTTCTTTTTGGGAATTTTGTTGCTGCTGCACGATTAACTGTTGTTCATTAATCTGTGCTTGCTGTTGTTCCAATTCCATGGCGCGCTGTTGCTCTAATTGCACTGTACGCTGCACTGCCTCCGCCTGTAGTCGAGCCACATCTAGTCTTGCTTGTGCTTGCTTCGCCTGTATTTTTTGCTGCTGCACACGTTGCTGCTGCAATTCCAGTTGCTGCTGCTCCGCCGCCAATTGCGCAGATTCAGCTTGCTTTTGTTCGTTGGCAGCGTGTACAGCCTGCAGCTCCACTTGCTGACGTTGTGCAGCTAGTTGTGCGTTCTCTTGCTCAACTTCCCGACGCTGCTGGATAATTGCAGCGGCGGCACTCTCTGTTTGTTCGTGCTGTCGAGCCTGCTCAGTCGCCAATGTTTCCTGTTCAAGACGCAATTTGGCTGCTTGTGCTGCCTGATGCTCCAATTCAATTCGTTGTCGTGCCATGGCTTCCAACTGCTGCTCTACCGTGCGTCGTTCCTGCGCTATTTCAGTCGCATAAACCTCACTCTGATGCCGCCGCTCAGCAGCGTCACGTAGTTCTTGCTCCGCTACCAACCTCGCTTCTAATGCGGTAATCGCAGCCTGTTCTGAGGCTGCACGTTCATCTGCCATCATTTGCTGATGCTTTAGTGCCGCAGAATGCGCCTTGATTAACTCCAACGCCAGTACCTGCTTGGGCGTACTTTGCATGGTCAATTCAAGAATTTCAGCTTCCGCCAATTCCCGCTCAGAAGTCAGTTGATGCATCGCGGTTCGCGCCTGCACTAACTCTTCCATACGCGCCTGACTACGCCCCGACAATGCGCCCCTCTCTGGAGATACTACGGCAGATTGATGGACTGGCTCTGCCTCCTGCTTGACGCTGACCTGCAACGCGGCTTCAGCCTCCATCCTAGCTCTGGCACGCGTAGATTCCAACGCTTTTTGTGATGCCGCAAAACGCATTTGACTGGCTTGGCGCGCATTACGCTCACTATCCGCCAACTGACTTTCTTCCGATTCAGCTTGATGATCTAACTGAGCCCGTTCTTCTGCTGCGGCACGTGCGCGCGCTTCTATGTAAGCACGATTTTCTGCCGCAACGGATGCACGTGCTTCAGCCTCTACTCGGGCAATTGCTGCACGTATTGCGTGCAAGTCCATAACACGCTCTGCGGATACCAGCGCATTCACGCCATCTCCCATCGCCGGATCAGCGTCCAACTCCGATGCTACTAAATACGGGGGCTTACCTGGCGATTCCATGCATTTCTCCAAAAGAAATTTTGTAATGTGTATTTCAGTGCGCACCACAGACGCAATACCAAGAATACCGTCACATTATCAACCATACCCCCCTATTTCGATCGCTTGAAAAGAGGATGAAATGGCTAGCTATTCTTTCCAATCAGGCTAACGCACACAGACCGCTACCGTTACGCTATCCAACGCACATTGCACTTCTTAATATTTCGCTACAATGTTATACATTCCACGTGTCATCCAAAAGCACACCTCAGGAGCTTATACTATCAAGGCGCATAGATTTTTGCGTCGCACATGGACTTTTTTGGAAAACCATCATGAAAAAAAATATCGTGTCATCAGGAATTTTGATGATTGCTGCGGCTACGCTGGTTTCAGGTTGCATTGTTGCGCCGAGACCTTATGGCTATCAGCAACCAATGCCGATTTATCGCGACACCACAGCTTATCAACAAACGTACCCTGACAGTGCACCGGAACCAATCGTGGCATACACTGCACCTCCGCCGCCGCAAGATGAGGTTATTGGCATTGCCCCAGCCCCCGGCTTTTTTTGGATTGGTGGGATCTGGCTTTGGCAGGGTGGTCGACATGTGTGGCAACCAGGACATTGGAATGCACCGCGCGCTGGCTTTGCTTGGGTGCCGCATCGATGGCAACACGTCGGCAATGCTTGGCACCTAACAGGTGGGCATTGGTTGCGCCGCTAATCAACTGTGTTCGCCATCACTAAAATGGCATACAAATTTTTGTTGCATTTCCATCCCGAGGGCACAAAAAATTGCTAAAATCGGGTCATGACAATTAAACTCTCCAAAGAAACCGAAGAACGGTTGATTGGTTCGATCCAACGTTTTTTTTCAGAAAACATGGATGAATCTATCGGCACTCTCAAAAGCAAAATTTTACTGGATTTTTGTATAAGAGAACTTGGGCCAAGCATTTACAATCAAGCCATCATTGATGCCCAGTCGCACTTACAGGATCGTGTTGCCGAACTGGATATATCGTGCCACGAACCTGAATTCACTTATTGGTCAGGCAAATCCGCCAAATATTGACGTAGTGGTGACTCTCGCATACTCTTCATATTACCCCTCCAACTACACCGATCACTCGGCTCACTCAGACGCGCCCTTAATTGGCGCAAGCAAAAATGACACTTCGTTTCAACCGTTTACAAGATGTGCGCGCGACATGGGATTTAGCTTGGCCCATCGCTGTAGGACAAATTGCCTCTACCGGGACTGCGTTCATCGATACCGTCATGGCAGGCCATGTATCGCCAGGTGATTTAGCCGCGGTATCCGTTGGCTCTTCGATTTGGGTGACTATTATCGTCACCATCATCGGCTATTTGCTTGCAACCAGTCCATTGGTCGCGCAAAAACTAGGGGCAAATGAGATTGATGCCATTCCAGCATTACTCCAGCAGGCACTTTTTCAAGCAGCCATTATCGCCGTCATTGCGATAGGCATAACCCGCGTGATACTCCCTATTTTTCCTCACCTTGGATTGTTACCCAACATCGCGTATAAAGCAGCTGAATTTTTGAAGGCCATCAGTTGGGGACTCCCAGCTTTTGCAGGCTATCGAGTTTTATATAGTTACAGTGCAGCATTAAATCAAACCAAACCCATGATGGTCATGTCGATTTTTTGTCTACTATTAAATATTCCAGCTAACTGGATACTGATTTATGGTCATGCTGGCTTTCCCGCACTAGGCGCTATTGGTTGCGGTTGGGCAACTGCGTTTTGCGTCTGGGTCAACTTTTTACTACTTGCATACTGGATCAGTACGAATGAACATTATCGCGCAACGCACCCTTTTCGCTCTTGGCAGGGATGGCACCCAATGGTACAGCGTCAATTAGGCAAGCTTGGACTTCCTATCGGCTTCATGTTTCTGATTGAAGTGAGTGCTTTTAGTTTGATCGCGTTGATCATTGCCAAACTAGGAACAGTTGGTGTCGCGGCACACCAAATAACACTGAATTTCACTTCCATCACATTTATGATTCCGATGGCGATAGGTACCGCTCTGACGGTGCGTGTTGGCCATGCTGTTGGCGCAAAAAAATTCACAGAAGCGTATTTTATCGGCCAAAACGGTATTCGCCTTGGCTTGGTCATTGCAACTCTCTCAGGAACCTTGATGATTTTTGGTGCTGGGTGGATCACACGATGGTACACAATGGATCCCGAGGTAGTCAGTTTGACAGGGAAATTACTGGTACTCGCTGGTTTTTTTCAATTTTCCGATATTACACAAGTCGTAACAGCGGGTGTATTACGCGGCTATAAAGTAACACGTGGGCCAATGATCGTTCATTTAACCGCATTTTGGCTCATTGGGATGCCTTTAGGCTATATCCTCACTTTTGGCACCTCGCGATTTAGCGGATTAGGAGTGCAAGGCTACTGGATCGGGTTGATTGTTGCACTCACTTTTGCCGCGCTGCTTCTGCAATTTTTGTTTCATCGCACCCACAAAGGTACGTTGCATGCATCACCACAGAGTGTACAGTGATGACTCTGCCATTACCGATTCGCGATGGTGTCGCACCCAGTTATCTTTGGCTACAAAAGGGGGGATGGGTCACGCTACTAGAATTTTTAACGCAACGCTTTCCCGATGTAGATAGTGCCACTTGGATTGCTCGGATGGAGCGTGGCGACGTCGTTGACGACCATGGCAATGCAATGCGCCCAGACGAACGCTACCATTGGGGGGGGCGCATTTTTTATTATCGTGAGATCAGTGGCGAAACACCTATCCCATTTGAAGAACATATTTTATTTCAAGACCAACATCTTCTGGTCATCGACAAGCCCCATTTTTTGCCCGTTATTCCGACAGGACGTTTTTTGCACGAAACGCTACTGGTACGACTGAAGAATAAATATGATTTACCAAGCCTGACCCCAATTCACCGTCTGGATCGAGAAACTGCCGGTGTAATAATTTTCTCACTCAATTTAGCAAGTCGCGGCTCCTATCAGGTTTTATTCCAACAACGTCAAGTTGAAAAGCACTATGAAGCAGTAGCACCTACACTTCATAGCTTGGTGCTCCCTATGGTATACCGCAGCCACATGACCGAAGGAACACCTTTTTTCAGGATGCAGGAAGTGCCGGGAAAACCGAACTCGGAAACACGCATTGAATTAATTGAAAAGCAAGACACTGTGAGTCGTTATCGACTTTCTCCCTTGACTGGGCGTAAGCATCAATTACGCGTACATTTGGCCGCACTCGGCATCCCGATTATCAATGATGCCTTCTATCCCAATGCTCTGCCGTGCAAAGCGAACGATATGTCACGCCCATTACAATTACTAGCAAAATCCATTGGGTTTACCGACCCAATTACTGGGCAACCACGCTACTTTGAGACACAACGAAAACTAACACTTAGCCACGATATTTGCTAATCAATGCATATAATATTCCACAGGTTTCTACATCCATGTTTCCATCAAAATTGGATGGCCGAAAATGCAGTTGAAATGCTCGAACTAATGCCTGATAATTCGCCCCGCTGATTGCCTCATTAGCATCGTAACCATAACGATGAAACGCATCGATAATATGCTGTTTTTGTGGTAAACCATCTCGCATGAAACGTGCTACGTGGATCTGCTTCTCACTCTCATCCGGCCAAGCACCGATACCATGCAAATACATCGCATGCCATGGAAATTGGGGGCCTGGGTCACTTTTTCGACCAAATGCAATATCGGAATGCCCCACAATCCGTGTCGGCGTAATAGTTGGATAGCGTTGCACAATATTCGCTGCTAGTGCAATAATTGCCGCAATCTGACCAGGAGCATAGGCTGGAAAAGTAAACGTCCCCGCATTTTCCATTGCCAAATTAACTACCTCAACACCAATCGAACTATCATTAAGATTAGTGCGATTTTCCCATGCACTCAACCCTGCGTGCCACGCCCGCTCATTTTCATCCAGCAAATTAAAAACGGTCACATCCTTATAACCGGCCGCTAGGTAGGATGGATCTGTCGGATCAGGAATGAGGTAATGTGCGCTAACTGAGTCACCAGTTAGCGCAGCGATAGAATGTGAAAAATCAACCGCAGTGTAATGAAAAACCAAAAAACGTACCCTGCTATCACAGGAAACCAGCGAGCGATATGCAGAGTAATTAATATCTATCATGAAGTATCCTTAGTTCAAATCAACGCCTACTGTTTGCATGGTAGCACCCTCTCAAATTTAGGATTCGCTCTTGCACAAACTATCCATGCGCGCACTCTTCATTTGCATAAAATTGATTGAGATCAAATAAAAGAAATGAACTAATCAAGTAGTATTCAGAAGAGACTGGATGCAGATGGCTTCCGGCATTCAATAAAAATGAGAAAACACTATGCAAACTGACGTATTTCCAATTACAGGCATGAGCTCTGAACATTGCCAAGACAATATAACGCAGGCTCTTAGCAGCATTACGGGCGTATCGAATGTCAGCGTATCGCTACTCCGAAGTCAAGTAACTGTCCAATATGATCCGGAACAGACCAAATCCGCCCAATTAATCAGCGCCCTGACCAATGCTGGCTACACCCCGGGAAGCAAGGTATCGTGTGGCTCCGGCCAAGGTGGTTGCTGTGGTGGATGTGGTGGCAATAAAAACCACTAGGTGGCATGCCAGCGATGGCTACATTAATTAACCGGTATCGTCACACCAGCTGGAATTGGCACTGCCGTCACGCTGTTTTTTGGACTACCTTCAACGAGCTTATCGGAATACACGAGGTAGACCAAGGTATTGTGTCTTTTATCTACCATGCGCATTACCCGTACATGTTTAAATAAAAACGACGAGCGCGCATTAAATACTTCTTCCTGCTGTGCGATCTTCCCCTTAAATGCAATTGCACCAACCTGACGGCACGCAACTGAAGCGTCGGAGGTATCTTCAGCTAACCCTAAGGCACCTTTATAGCCACCGGTTTTAGCATGTGACAAGTAACAAGCCACTCCATCAACGGATGGATCATCAAATACATCGACAACAATTTTATCGTTAGGGCTAAATAATTTAAAGGTCGTACTCACTTCGCCAATGGTATCCGCCTTTGCACCAGAAACCGTCAACAGTAATAAAACCAGACCCGCTAATTTAATCATTAAAATTTTCTCAATTAGTTATCTACGTTGGACTGACGATCATGTGTTCGACACAAGCATGCGCAAGCCTAGCGACATTTATTTAAACAAATTATCTATACAGCCAATAAGGTTTAGCAATGAAGGAGTAAACGGCATCATTACTTTTGCTGAGTTTACCTGATATTTTTACTATGAATGCGTTGCAACGTAAGTTTAGTGACATTCCCTTTGTATTGTAACCGCCCGATCGTGCCTAAACCTGGCAGACAGGGCCCCAATATGGACGGAATTACGGTACACTGATGCCTTAATCTGCAAGAAATTGACACACCATTCGTATGAATAAAGCCGAAGCCATTCTGATTGCCAATGAATCCCTGCGATCAACCATGCTCAATGAGCATAATACCCAATTTTCACATGTCGTACGCTACGTTAATGACGATGGCTGGTGGCTCAACATTCCGCTAACGCATTTCCGAAAAGAATGCCATTTTTTGCTTTGCAGTGAAAAAGGCCGGATTTTCCGCCATTTAATGTTAAAACCCAATGCCATTCTCAGTCCGGCAACACGCTTTCGCGTCAAAGATGGTATCGCCGATATTTTTATCCTAGCCGAGTACCCGAAACGACTAGCGGACTCATTAAAAGGCGGTAGCAAATACAGTTTCAACAAACATTTAGTGGATGAACACCGCTACTAAGCTTCCTCCCTGCGCCTTCTCTCCTTGCCACCACGACTGTACATACCACTTCCATGACGGATTTTTCTGAATCATATAATATCATTTGCGAAGAACTCATCACAACAGGGTGGTCACAGCAAGATAATTTTTTAGCACCCGATTTGCTGGATGAATTGATTCTTATTTGTCGCCAGCAAAATGTTCAGGGTCAGTTTCACGCGGCAGGCATAGGCAGATCCGACCAAGCGGATGTTAATCCCACTATCCGTGGCGATCACATCCATTGGCTAGAACACGGAATGTCGCTTGGCACGGATCGCTACCTCGACGCCATGGATCGCTTTCGCACCACACTAAATCACTCCCTGTTTTTAGGCTTAGATAATCTAGAGTGCCATTTTGCGATCTATGCACCCGGTGCATTTTACCAAGCACATCTAGATCGTTTTCGCGATAACAACCGTCGCACTATTTCCACCGTGTTGTATTTGAATCCAGACTGGTTGCCGCAGCATGCTGGCGAATTACGCTTACATGTAGATGGCCAGACCATTGACATAGCGCCTGTCGCAAACCGCTTAGTCTGCTTTTTATCGGCCGACATCTTGCATGAAGTACTTCCCACTACACACGAACGACTTTCCCTTACAGGGTGGTTCCGTCGACGCGATTAATTGGGCATCAACTTACCGAAAACACTTAGAGAAAATCATGGTGCACTGGTAGAATATGAAGCAACCGTGACATCAAGTCGTCAAGTTACTCTGCCCAAGAAATTTTATCTATATAATGAAAGCGCCACCAAATGATGTTAAGTCGCCTCCCTTCTTTATTCTTGCTACTAGCCATCACCGGCTCACATCTAGCCTACGCACAGCAAACTTCCACACCTGCCACCACAACGTCAACTGCGGCACCAACAGATTCCGTAACAATTGCAACAGCTCCGGAAAAAATTACGTCGCTCATTAAAATTGATGAGGTAATCGGTACTGGTGCAGAAGCGACACCCGGTTCATACATTGATGTACAGTATACCGGCTGGCTATATGACCCACTATCCGACACTCGACGTGGAAAGCAATTTGATAGTTCAAGAACGACTGGCACGCCATTCTCCTTCCAATTAGGCGCACGACAAGTCATACGAGGCTGGGATTTTGGGGTCAATGGAATGAAGGTCGGAGGCAAGCGCACCTTGATCATACCGGGCTATTTGGCATATAGCAGCGCAGGAACTGGCAGCATTCCACCGAATGCAAGTTTGATTTTTGATGTTGAGTTAATTAGCGTTAAATAATCAAACAGTACGAACAATGAAAAAAGCCCGTCAATGATGAACTGACGGGCTTTTCTATTGGCATTTAAACGGCTAAATTGACTATTTAGCCTGTTTGCTATCATGCAGCACTTTACGAATGGTCGCAGCCAATTCTTCTGCAACAAATTTCGCCACATACGCATCAGCACCAACACTTTTAACGTGCTCTTCATTGGTGGATCCAGTAAGTGAAGAATGAATAACCACCGGAATAGATTGAAACCGTTTATCTTGTTTGATTTTTCTGGTTAACGTAAAACCATCCATCTCTGGCATTTCCAGATCAGTCAACACAAGTGCTACTTTTTGATCAATCGTTTTTCCTTCAGACGCCGCTTCTGCATGCATCACCAGTAAACGCTCCCAACACTCCTTACCCGTTTTCGTCATAATGAAAGGGGCACCCATAGCATTAAATCCATGCTCAATTAAGGTGCGTGCCATATGAGAATCATCCGCAGCTAAAATAACTGTGCCTGCTGGAACAAGCAAGGCAGGCCCAACTGTTTTTTCATTCACGGCAGGTTGATCACCTGGTTGTGTATCACGTAGAATCTGTTCTACATCCAACACCTGCGCCAACCGAGTATTGAGCGTGTCACCGTCCAGTCGCGCAATACTAGTGATCATTCCACCTGTTGCTGAAGCCTCAGCAGACAATACCTGCCCCCAATCTAAGCGTACGATTTCCTCAACAGATTCAACCGCAAATCCTTGGGTTGAGCGGGCATACTCTGTCACCAGCAAAATATTTAAGCCGGTCGCTGGCGTGCAGCCAACAACTGCAGGCAAATCAATCACAGGAATAATCTGCCCGCGCAAATTAACTACGCCAAGCATATTCGCGGATGCACCCGCAACAGAGGTAATACTCGGCATCGCCAAAATTTCACGGACTTTAAAAACATTAATACCAAATAGTTCAGAATGATCCGAATTGTTAGCAATACCCAAACGAAACAAAAGCAATTCAAATTTATTATTGGACGTTAAATTGGTACGCTCATCAATTTCTTGTTGTACTGAACTCATGTTGCCTCCACTGAATTTTTCATCGTTACATAGAATCAAGTAAAAACCGGCTGCCGGATACGCCATGCATTTTTTAAATCAATTATAGCGGTTATTTCCTTCCAGAAAAATATTTCCAAAGGGAATTTTACTTAATCACTTGATAGCATGGCGTATAGGCTTTCCCAGGCAGCTTCATCCGTTGTTGCTGAACAAAACTATTCAATAGTGCATCAATGGATTCCATTAAATCGGCATCGCCAGACAGGATAAATAAACCAAATTCCTCAATGGCTTTCAACCCCGACTCTTTGACATTACCGGCGACTATGCCAGAAAATGCGCGTCGTAAGTTTGCCGCCAACAAATGCGTGGACTGACCTTTTTGCAAATGAAGTTCCCGCATATTTTGATGTGTAGGAAGAAATGGGTGCTGAAATTCCGGGTCAATTTTTAATAACCAATTGAAATAATAGGCATCTGAATGTAGTTTTCTAAAAGCACGCACTTGCGCAATGCCAGCTTGAACTTGCTGAGCAACCAACTCCGGATTATCTATAATTATTTGATATTTATTTTGCGCCTCAATACCAAGGGTATCGCCAATAAATTGATCAATATGAGCAAAATAATCTGCTGAATTGGCTGGACCGGTAAATATCAATGGGAATGGAATGTCTTGATTGTCAGGATGAAGCAAAATCCCTAAAATATAGAGAATTTCTTCAGCTGTCCCTGCGCCACCGGGAAACACTACAATTGCGTGAGCAACACGCACAAATGCTTCCAAGCGTTTTTCAATATCAGGCAAGATGACCAGTTCATTGACAATCGCATTTGGCGCTTCTGCCGCGATAATGCCAGGCTCGGTAATTCCTAGGTAACGCCCCGTCAGTATGCGCTGTTTGGCATGACCTATGGTCGCCCCCTTCATCGGGCCTTTCATTGCACCTGGACCACAGCCTGTACAAATATCAAGACCACGCAAGCCTAATTGATACCCAACGTGTTTGGTATAATCATATTCTGGGTTAGAAATAGAATGGCCTCCCCAGCACACCACCATGTGGGGATTCACGTAGGGGCGCAATTGATTGGCATTTCGTAGGATGTGAAACACTGCATCCGTAATACCCTGTGAGCTACCTAGGTCAAATTTGGGATTATCTTCAATTTCACTATTCAGAAAAATAATATCCCGCAGTACGGAAAACATGTGTTCTTGAATACCTTTTATCATCACACCATCAACAAATGCACTCGCTGGGGCATTTTTAATGTTTAATTTAATGCCACGTTCACGGTGAATGATATTAATCGAAAAATCAGGATACCTCTCCAGCAACTCTTTACCTTCATCCAAGCCACTGCCACAACTAAGTACTGCTAACGAACAATGACGAAAAATAGTGTACAACCCACCGTTACTGGTATCTAGTAATTTATTTATCTCTGCTTTGGATAACACATCCAACCGACCTTCTGGTGAAATTTGAGCATCAAATACCGGATATATCATAGTGTCCTTATTCTTAGAAACAATTCATCAAAAGAATCAGGGTACTCGTTCGCTCAATATGTTTCAACCAAGAAATTCAAATGACCCATGAATAGGTAAATGAAAAACGATAATTCTGATAAAAGACAATTGCTGTGTTCAGCACCACCACCCCGAAACAGAATGATTATGGGGTACAAATAAGCCAAACGCTCCGATGCCAATCAACATACACGCAGCACCAATGGCCAACCAATGTGGCGCTTTACGCTGACCAAACCGATGTGCTAAACCTTGGGTAAGCAAAAGATAAGGTAACGCCCCTATACCAAATGCCAACATTAATATAGCACCTGACCAGGCAGCACCACTTAATAGCGCCAATGGCAATACCCCATAGACTAATCCGCAGGGCATACAACCCCATATAAGTCCTTGTACAAAGGGCGATCGCGGGCGATATGCAGAAGAAATATCCCGATGTGAACGATTCAAAAAATGCGGGAGATAGCGTTCTAATTTAATGGATGAAATAAACAAAGCAGAGCGTGAAGCACACGAAGCAAGTTGTTGATGCACTTTGCTCACTAGTCCTAGTTCCGGAGCAAAGCCCAAACAACGAAACCCCAAATAAATTAGGCTAAAATTACCAATAAAAAACAGGAAGGTATGCACCGGAAATATCGGCTTCAACACGAGCCCCGCTGTACCAAACAAACCAACGATAGCACCCAAAAGTGCATATACGCTTAATCTGCCGGTATGAAGTAACGCTGAATGCCACAGTGCTGAGGAGGAAGGTGATTGATGCACAGCAATGGGAATGACATTAGCAGGAGGAATGAAATCCTCAGCAAGAAAGGGTAAAACTTCTTTGCTAACAACGATAGAAGCAGGAGAACGGACACGTTTTCCAGATAAAAGTGAAGCAATACCACCGCACATACCCACGCAATGACTACCGCCAGCAACACCCGCCAACAATGCGGTAAAGAACAAAGACTGATTTAACATATACCAAAAAAATGCGTCATGTACTTATTCTCACTACTTAACGTGTTTTCATCAGTAACAGAGCGGTAATGCCGCTTGCCACACAACCAAAAAGCCAAAATAACAAAAAACCGAGCGTGTATATCGCTTGCGAACTCAACATAAATCGCTCAACCAACATTTGCATTTCTGCTGGGTCAATCAAACTAAAAATGACACCAGTACAAACGGAGGCCATCAAAAAAGCCGGCCATAAAACGACAGAGGAAAAAAGTGAAAACTGAAATTCTACTGATGCTGATGCTGGCTGAATCATCGCTATACTCCCAATCGGTTAATTACAACATAACCCTACAACATAAGCCCATGTAATCAGACGCCATTCAATTGCAACACAGTTTGTAATGGCATACGCCAGTCGCCAGTCAGTCGCCAGTCAGTCGTTTCTAACTGAACATGCATAACGGTAGGTGATACTGTTTGTACTTTCCCCTGATAAACACCAGGCGCCACTTGCTTGAGCGGCAAACGACGGGTCGTTTCAACCAATGCTGAATCAGCATCAGATGTCGTCACACTCAGCATAATACTTTCAGGCAATTGCCCAACACCCTGCAAACTAACCTGTACCTCGCCATTTGCCTGCAACTTAAGTTGTGAATGTAATTGCATCGCTCTGGCTTTAGCATCGCGCATCAAATCAATATTGATCATCAACCCTTGCTTATAGTAGTCTTCAGCAACGACTTTATCTGCACCAGAAAACGCCAGATAGCCCGTAAATAAGCTAGCGCACACAACACATAATGGACCACCAATGACGAGAAGCATCCACGGTTCTTTTATCCAGCGATCTGATTTTTTTAGCACTGGCAAACTTGCATCCATGACTATTTCCTTAAATTGTGGCAACAACATTAAACAACATCATTAAACGTATCTAGACTATATACTCAATCGCGTGCAATAAGCACAATCACATTCAAACTTAACTGAATTGATTGATACTGACAACACGCCTCCCCTCAATTAAGTTGACGGGGAACAATAAACACCGCTTTTTCCGAAACAAACACATCACGATTATCTACATCTCTGACAATAAAATGAATTTTATTCGAACCGGCAGGAGCACTCTCCTTCGGTATTTCAACACGAACAGCGAAAGACTGGTTGGTCGCACTCGGAACTTCTACTATATTACGCGTCACAATAGTTGCACCTGGAATGCCTTCCACCTCAACGGAACAGTTCACGCTTTTTTCAGTCGCATTCATAATTTGTAATTTATACACATTATCAACGGAACCTATTTCTGATACGCGCGGCATACTCCGATCACGGATGACGTTTACTTTTAATGGCACACGATTCGCCAAGGTCAACGCAGCTCCGAAAATAATTGCTAACAATATTCCAGAGTAAACCAATACTCTCGGGCGAAATACGCGCTTCCACATCGCACTACTATCCAAACCATTTTCTATGGCATGCTCAGTTGTGTAACGAATCAAACCCGGTTGATAGCCCATCCGATCCATAATCTCATTACAGCCATCTATGCAAGCAGTACATCCGGTACATTCATACTGTAGTCCCTTCCGAATATCAATTCCTGTTGGACAAACCTGAACACACACGCCACAATCCACACAAGCACCTAAACCTAATTGCTCAAAATCGGCATTTTTACTGCGGGAACCACGTGGTTCACCACGCGCTGTATCGTAGGTGACTGTCAGCGTGTCTTTATCAAACATAGCACTTTGAAAGCGCGCATAAGGGCACATATACTTACATACCTGTTCACGCATCCAACCCGCATTACCATACGTCGCAAATGCATAGAAAAAGACCCAGAAGGTTTCCCATGGACCCAAGGTCCACGCCAGCATTTCTTTCGCCAACTGATGGATCGGGGTGAAATACCCAACAAATGTAAAGCCAGTCCATAGTGCGACACCAAGCCAAACAGCATGCTTAGCCGATTTCAAACGGAGTTTTTTTAGTGTCAGTCCGCCTTTATCCAAACGCATGCGCGCATTGCGATCACCTTCAATTTTACGTTCGATCCACATAAAAATTTCGGTATACACCGTTTGTGGACACGCATATCCACAAAATAATCGACCAGCAATGGTAGTAAACAAGAAAAGGGAAAGTGCTGAAATAACTAACAAGACCGTCAGATAAATAAAATCCTGAGGAAAAATGACAATACCGAATATGTAAAATTTACGCGCACTCAAGTCGAATAAAACGGCTTGTCTGCCATTCCATTCAAGCCAAGCTGTGCCATAAAAAATCAGTTGAGTGAACCACACTAACACCCAACGCCACTTAGAAAACCATCCGTGCGCAGTACGCGCATAAATAGTTTCATGCACAGCGAACAATGCTTGCTCTTCGCTATTTCCTGCATTTGAATCTGCTAACTTAGCGAACTCTTCTTTTGAGAATTGCTTTATGGGCGTTGGTTTCATTGGAATCTTTGCTCACAACCTAATTATTACAACACGAACCTATAAACAACAAGCCGTACACAATCCACCTCAGACACTCTATCACAGCAAAACATGACCAACATCCAGACTAAAGTAGATCTGTGCGCAACACGTAATTACTTAAGGCCGCATTATCACCACAGGGTAAACCATGGTGACAATACGACCTTAGGGCAAGACCTTAAGCGTTAATGCTCATTTCGCTTTATTCCCTGCATCAAGACTATCCGAATGCGACAGACTCCACACATAGGCAGCCAACAAATGAATTTTTGCAGGTCCTAACAGTTCTTTATGCGATGGCATATGATTATTCCGTCCACCACGAATGGTTTCCATAATCGTATTAATATCACCGCCATACAACCAAATTTTATCTGTCAGATTTGCCGAACCAATAGCTTGATTACCTTTACCTTCAGGACCATGACATGCGGCGCAAATAACAAATTTAGGTTTACCAAACGCTGCCTTAATTGGATCGTGCGGAGCACCCGACAAACTCAATACATAATTTGCAACATTACGCACATCATCATCCGTACCTAACACAGCACCCATCGGCGGCATCACCCCATTACGACCATTGGTGATAGTTTCCTCAATTGTTTTAGGCTCACCGCCATATAACCAATCATTGTCCGTCAAATTAGGGAAGCCCTTGCTACCTTGTGCATCAGAACCATGGCATTGCGAACAAGTGTTCATAAACAAGCGTTCACCAATTGCATGTGCTTCTGGAATTTTAGCCACTTCGGTCAGATCCATCGCCAGATATTTGGAGAAGAGTGGACCGTACTGCGCATCGCCATCCTTCACTTCCTGCTTATAAGCACCAGCAGAACTCCAACCCAACACACCTGGAAAACTACCTAATCCTGGGTATAACACCAGATAGCCTAAACCAAAAACAATCGTAATATAAAATAACCACATCCACCAACGTGGTAATGGATTATTGCTTTCAGTCAGATCACCGTCCCACACATGCCCGGTTGTTCCAACTGGCAACGGCTTCCCATCAGGACCCACTGGTGCCTTGACTTTAGTTTGCGACCACAATAATACTGCGCACCCTAAAATGCTAATGATCACTAAAATGCCGATCCAGATTCCCCACCACTCATTAAAAAAGTCAGCCATGATTACTCATTTCCATTATCAATATCCAACAGTGAACGGCCCAAAGCCTCAAAATGTGCTTTATTGTGTCGGCTAAATGCCCAATACAAGATTCCAATAAAAACCACTAGGCTAATCAAAGTAAAAACGCTGCTTAGCAAGGTAAAATTCATCTCACACCTCTCAGTTTTTATTTTTAATAGCAGTTCCTAATACCTGCAAATATGCAATCAAAGCATCTTGCTCTGTTTTACCTTCCAACTCTGCAGGCGCACCAGCTACCTGTGCTGCAGTATAAGGAACCCCGAGAGTTTGCATTGCATGCAACTTAGGAATAATATCCGCAGGATCTAAGGCATTTTTGGACAACCAAGCGTATGCCGGCATATTTGACTCCGGCACCACGTCACGTGGATTATTCAAGTGAATCCGATGCCAATCATCACTATAGCGTCCACCAACCCGTGCCAGATCAGGACCTGTACGTTTACTACCCCACTGGAACGGATGATCATAAACAGACTCACCCGCGACAGAATAATGGCCATAACGTTCAGTTTCAGCCCGAAACGGACGAATCATTTGTGAGTGACAGCCATAACAACCTTCGCGCAGATAAATATCCCGCCCTGTTAATTGCAATGGTGTATAGGGTTTCAATCCAATCACTGGCTCAGTGGTCGATTTTTGAAAAAACAATGGAATGATTTCCACCATACCACCCACGCTTACAGTCAATAGAACCAATACTAGCAACAGGCCAACATTACGCTCAATCAAATCATGACTAAATTTAGTAATACTCATTCAAATTCTCCCTGTGTGTTCTTAAGCGTGTGCTTCAAGCACGGGAATGGTGTCATTTAGACATTCAGCACCAATAACAGTTTTTGCAACGTTATAAGCCATAATGATCATTCCAGACACATACATGAACCCACCCGTCATACGAATAATGTAGTAAGGATAAGTTGCTTTCACTCCTTCAACGAAGGTATACATCAACGTACCGTCTTCGTTCATGCTGCGCCACATAATCCCCTGCATTACGCCGGCAATCCACATTGATGCGATATACAGCACAACACCAATCGTCGCCAACCAAAAATGCACTTCAATCAATTTAACACTATGCATTTTCACTTTACCGAACACGCGTGGGATCATGTAATACAAACTACCGATCGTAATGAAGCCAACCCAACCCAATGCACCGGAATGGACATGCCCGATACCCCAATCGCTATAATGCGACAGCGCATTGACGGTTTTAATCGCCATCATCGGACCTTCAAAAGTAGACATACCGTAGAACGACAGCGACACAATCAAGAATCGTAAAATTGGATCCGTACGCAACTTACTCCAAGCACCAGATAAGGTCATAACACCATTGATCATCCCACCCCATGACGGCGCCAGCAAAATCAGAGAAAATACCATACCAACAGATTGTACCCAGTCAGGCAATGCGGTGTAATGCAAGTGATGCGGACCCGCCCACATATAGGTAAAGATCAGTGCCCAAAAGTGGACAATCGACAAGCGATACGAATATACCGGACGCCCAGCTTGCTTTGGAATAAAGTAGTACATCATCCCCAAAAAGCCAGCAGTCAAAAAGAATCCAACCGCATTATGACCATACCACCACTGAATCATCGCATCTTGCACACCAGCATAAGCTGAGTATGATTTCATAAACGATACTGGTACAGCAGCACTATTTACAATATGCAAAAGTGCAACGGCAATAATAAATGCGCCATAAAACCAGTTTGCCACGTAAATATGCTGAACTTTTCGCTTTGCCAACGTTCCGAAAAATACAATAGCGTAAGCAACCCATACAAGAGTAATCAAAATATCAATTGGCCATTCTAATTCTGCGTATTCCTTACCTTGAGTAAAACCCATTGGCAAGGTAATCACAGCAGAGACAATCACCAACTGCCAACCCCAAAATACAAATTCCGCCAACCAATCAGCAAATAAGCGCACATTTGATGTGCGTTGAACAACATAAAATGATGTCGCCATCAGCGCGCAGCCACCAAAAGCAAAAATCACTGCATTTGTGTGAAGAGGACGTATCCTTCCGTAGGTTAGCCAAGGAATACCAAAATTGAGTTCAGGCCATGCCAGTTGAGCTGCAATAAGCACCCCAACCAACATACCTATAACCCCCCACACCACGGACATAATGGCGAACTGCCGTACAACACGGTAGTTATATGTAGTTAGTTTATTTTCGTTCATGATCTCGCATTAGTTAGATTAACTGTGTCTAGAGTAAGGTTATTACAGATATATATATTTGACATACATCAAACATTACTAAAGTGCCACTTAGAAATTTCACATATATTTTTAATACAATTTACAAAAAAACAATGGGCAATTTCATTGTCAGCATAAAGGTCAGATATGACCCACTTTCACCATCCTAAATCATATTTATAAAATAGCATTTATAAAAGCGGTAAAAAATGTACATGCGGCAGGAAAGATATTTTTAATAAAGGCGCAATCTGCCTATTATATAGATATCAATTAAGGTCGAAATTATAAATACAGAAAATTACTAGTGGCTTACGTACCTACGTAAGCGTAATCGAACGTAATGTAGTCACGGCAGTAATCACTTCGATTGCACTAAAAAATAGTTTTCAAGTGATTGCTGCAAACTCGCCTCAACCAACTGCTCGATTTTTTTTGCTTGTGATGTGGGCAACTGCGCACCAAAGACAAATAAGCGATAAATGTCCGCCATGGTTAAGTGTGCCGGATTCGCCAGCAATATCCAGCGATCAGAGCCTGGCAACTGCCTGCGCCATAGCGACGTTGCTGGATCAACAAGCACTTCCGCGACCCAACCAACCTTCACCATCCGATTCAGAAGATCATCAATTTCATCAAATCCAAGCCGAGTTTTATCCCGAATCTCCATTTTGGACAAGCTTAACTGCGGTGATAAATTGCGTGCACTCAGTAACATTTCAAGCACTAACAATGCATCGACAAACAAACTACCCGGTTGCGGCACATGCCACCAGCGTTCAAACTTAACAACGGGTATCGATGCTGCCAGCACAGCGCCAAATAAGGTAATCAGCCAAGATACATAAATCCACAATAAAAACATGGGGATCACGGCTAAGGTGCCGTACACCACGGTATAGGTTGGGATGCTCACCACAAAAGCAGCAAAGCCACGTTTAGCAATTTCAAATAAAACACCGGCAATCAAACCACCCCATGCAGCATCACGCCAATCAATAGCACGATTTGGAATAATGATATACAGAAAGGTGAATGCACCGGAGGTAAGAAATATTGACTCCACGGTCACCAATAATTTACTAGTGTGAATAACGTTTACCGCATCGGACGTTATCGCAAATAAGTAGGAAGACGCGGACAACGACACGCCAATCAATAACGGGGCCAATGTGATCATAGTCCAGTACACCAATACACGTTTAATCCAAGGGCGTTTATTTCTGCTACGCCAGATTTTATTAAACACCTGATCGATGGTCGATAATGTCATGATTGAGGTCACAATAAGCGCAACAGCACCTACCGCAGACAATCGTGTCGCTTTTGTAGAAAATTGCGTTAGATAATTAAGGATACTGGTGGATAATGCCTTGGGTATCAAACTTTGAATAAAATACCCTTCCAAGGAAGTACGATAACTCACAAACAAGGGAAATGCGGTAAAAATAGCGAGCGCAATCGTCAATATTGGCACCAAGGCCAGCACTGTTGTAAACGTCAGGCTTCCCGCCACCTGTGGCAATTCACTGGAAACCACCCTTCGCACCGCAAAATTCAACAAGGTGCGAATTTCAGCCAAACTCCATCGCGTCATAATTTTACCGATTACATGCAGTTAATGATCGTTCTTGCGAATGTCCACGGCTACAGCCGTCATAAAAATCGATCAACAATGTGTTTACTCCGCTTATCTAAAACAGCAGGCTGCCGAATAACATAATTGATACCATGGGTATCGGTAATCAGCAGCGCATCGGCGGCACCAATCCGCCGAATATCTTCTTCCCCACGCAATACAAAATTGGTCTGCCCACGATCCGTCATCACAGTCCAAGTACATGGTGTGGAATAACTAGACACGCCCATAATTTGCTCAATTGCCGGAATAAATTCACGTCCAGCCAGTTCCGTCAGAATTAAATCACGAATCTGAGGCGATACATCCTGCACATCAGCAATCCACGCCACTTCACGCCCATCGGTACTGACTAGTGCAATATTATGTTCCGGTGTCTGCAACGGAAACGCACGCACTGGCGTCACCCCCTCCAGCACCTCTCCACCAACAGTTAATTTCAATAAACCAAACGCGGTGCGCTCAAGTTGAAAAGATGATGTTTGCATAGGATGCGCTTCCTTTAAATAGTTTCAACCAATGCGGCTGCGTTTCTGGCCTGCGCCTGATACAGGCGGAAATAAGCGCTTTGTCGCGCCATCAACTCCTCATGCGAGCCCTCCTCCACCACCACTCCGCGATCCAACACCACGAGTCGATCTGCCTTATTAAGCGTAGAAAGGCGATGTGCGATAGCAATCGTTGTTCGTCCTTTGACCAAATTATCCAACGCTTTTTGAATTTCTTTTTCCGTTTCAGAATCTACCGACGATGTCGCCTCATCCAAAATCAAAATAGGCGGATCAATTAATAATGCACGCGCAATTGAAATCCGCTGACGCTCACCACCCGACAAGCCCTGACCACGTTCTCCCACCATCGAGTCATATCCTTGTGGCAAACGCAAAATAAATTCATGGGCATGTGCGGCTCGCGCTGCCGCCATGACTTCATCTCGGCTTGCCTCTGGCTTGCCGTAGGCAATATTATCAGCAATCGTACCAAAGAAAAGAAATGGCTCCTGCAACACCAAGCCAATATTCCGACGATAATCAGCAACACCTAGCGAACGAATATCTACACCATCCAATAAAATCGCCCCTTCGGAAACATCGTAAAAACGGCAAATCAAATTCACTAAGGTACTTTTTCCAGAACCACTATGACCAACCAAGCCAATCATCTCACCCGGCTTGATTGTCAAAGAAATACCACGATTGACAGCGCGATTTCCGTAACGGAATCCAACATCACGCAAGGTAATTTCACCTTTAATTTTTGATAATTTCACCGGATTAGCTGGCTCTGGCACGCTGGAAACATGATCCAAAATATCAAATACGCGCTTTGCCGCCGAGGCTGATTTTTGTGTAACAGACACAATCCGACTCATGGAATCCAAACGACCGTAGAATCGTCCCATTAACGCAATAAACGAGACCAAAACACCCACTGAAATTTGACCATGTGCAATCTGCCAGATACCAAAGGCCCACACCACCAACATCCCGATGTCCGTCAACAAAGATACCGTTGGGGAAAATAATGACCAAATTTTGTTAATGCGGTCATTGACCAATAAATTATGTTTATTCGCGTCGTAAAATCGCGCAGCCTCGCGACGCTCCTGAGCAAATGCCTTCACCACCCGAATCCCTGGAATAGTGTCCGCTAACACATTCGTGACCTCCCCCCATACGCGATCAATCTTCTCAAAACCATTTTTCAATTTATCGCGTACCACGTGAATCATCCAGGCAATGAATGGCAGCGGCGCCAAGGTCACCAATGCCAACAACGCATTCTCGCGCACTAGAAACACGGCGATCATTATTAACATAATCACATCTGTAGCAAAATCCAATAAATGCAATGACAAAAATACGCAAATACGGTCTGTACCACTCCCAATGCGCGACATCAAATCCCCTGTTCGCTTGCCGCCAAAATATTCCAGTGACAAATGCATCAAATGATCATACGTTGCCGTACGCAAATCCGCACCAATCCGCTCAGAAACAATGGCCAAAATATACGTTTTTGCCCAACTCAAAGACCAAGCGAGCAAAGCAGAACCTAACAATCCTCCTAGATACAACAACACCATATGTGTATCAATTTGCTTCGTAGTTTGGTAAGGAATCAATATATTATCTAGAATCGGCCCGGTTAAATACGGAGGAACCAATCCGGCGGCAGTCCCTAATAAGGTCAAAATAAAGCCAATTAATAACTTACCCTGATATGGGCGGGCAAAACGCCATAATCGCAATAACGTACGGGTAGACGGCGGCGTATGTGTCACTTTCGCACAAACCGGACATTCATCCTGTTCCGATTCAAGTGGCGCTTTACAACTAGGACATATCGCTTGCTCAGCTTGTGTTACCGGCAAACCACTGACAAAACTTTGCTTTTGCACTTGAAATTGATCATACAGGCGTGTCGCCATTAAATTTTGAGCGAGGGTAAAACGCCAGAATGCCAACAAACCGTGTGCATCCTCCAATTCAATATGGCCAATTCCAGCATGATCATGGTGTTTCAATACCAAATCCGACCGATATTCCCACGATTTCCAGTCAGATTCACCCGCAGTACATGCAAGCAAACGCGACTCCGTCAAGATGATTATTCCCGATTGAAAATAAAGACGGGTAGACAAGTCAACCTCCAACGAGGCCAACGCGTTCTCCGATGGTGCCAATTGCGCAATGACATCAGCACGCCATAATTCAGGAATCACTGCAGCCAGTTGACTCGACTCTTGAACATGAACGTCACTGATTGGATGACTATCAGCAGTATTACGAATAGCATTTTTCAGTATTATTGGCATTGTAAAACAAACTCCGAATAACAACCGCACCTAAAAAGATTGCGATAAATATAAAAATAGAAATGAAAACGAGCGTTCTTGGCGGTGCAGATGCATTAATACCTGTCATTCCAAGCCAGAACCATATCACTGAGGCAGTAATTTACGGTATTCTATCGAAGCTGAGTGAACTGTAGAAAAAACAGAATTCGAATTGAGTACAAGCTGAACACCAGCAATGAAGCAAAAAAGACGATAACCGCATCACTAAGTGAGCAAACCCGCACGAGTATACATTAAGAGATTAACTAAGTCTGTTTCTGATTTTCATAGTAATATCCTGAATAATTTCACTAAGGAAAAACCATCACTATAAACATGTAGTCACTTTACCGAGTAAACATCCGAATAGCTTAGGTGAATTGGTTAGTGTAGTGATGTGATCTGGCGACATAATAACTTTGTAATTTAGGCACGCAATTTAGCATCCGCAGCACTGACACGAACACGACCGCAGTACGATCAATTAGTCATCGTCCTAACGAAACCGTTTGGTGTCATCCACGATCTGAGTTGATGTGAATTTTAGACAATACCACGCTTCGAGCTGGTGAAGAATTAACTACATGACAAAGACGAAAGAACTCACTTTTCTCCGCGTAACCTACTTACGCGGACCGAATATCTGGACTTACCGTCCCGTGATTGAAGCTTGGGTAGATATTGGCGAACTGGAAGATTTCCCATCGAACTTACTGCCCGGCTTTACAGAACGTCTGCTCAACTGGTTACCCAGCTTAATTGAGCATCGCTGTGGTGTCGGTGAGCGAGGCGGATTTGTTGAGCGCCTTCATGAAGGCACATGGGCGGCCCATATTCTTGAACACGTCGTGCTCGAATTACAAAACTTAGCCGGCATGCACACCGGATTTGGCAAAACACGCAAAGCGGCAGAACCTAGCATTTACAAAATGGCATTCCGCTGCCGTCAAGAAGATATTGGCCGCACTGCACTCAATGCAGCACGCGAACTCGTGATGGCTGCAATTGAAAATACCCCCTACGATGTCAACGCCACCACGCAAGTACTGCGCGACATGGTCGACTCACTATGTTTGGGACCATCAACTGCGCACATTGTTGATGCAGCTGCCGATCGCAGCATACCATGGCTACGTCTGAATGACGGCAACCTAGTTCAGCTTGGTTTTGGCGCCAAACAGCGCCGAATATGGACTGCAGAGACGGATCAAACTAGTGCTATTGCTGAAAGCATTTCTTCCGATAAAGATCTGACAAAATCTCTACTAAAATCGTGCGGCATTCCAATTCCAGAAGGCCGCATGGTTGACACGCCAGAAGATGCCTGGGAAGCAGCACAAGACATCGGATTGCCCGTCGCAGTCAAACCCTACGATGGCAATCATGGACGCGGGGTTTCACTCGATCTGACTACGCAAGCCGATGTCATCGCAGCGTATCACCTAGCCAGTCGCAAAGGAAATGGCGTCATCGTCGAACAATTTATCAGTGGGAATGAACATCGCATACTCGTCGTTGGTAAAAACGTCGTAGCAGTTGCGCGCGGCGAAGCAGCTTGGGTCATTGGCAATGGCAAATCCACTATTATTGAACTAGTGAATGATCAACTCAACACCGACCCGCGTCGCGGAACCGGTGAAGAGGCCCCGCTCAACATCATTTCACCAGAAATTGCTGCCGAAATCATCCTAGAACTGGAGCGTCAGGGATTTACTGCCCACTCTATTCCAGCACATGACAAGCACGTTCTCATACAACGCAACGGCAACGTTGCATTTGATGTTACCGACAAGATTCACCCTGACATAGCCGCGCTTGCCACACTCGCAGCCCGGGTTATCGGACTCGATGTAGCAGGCGTTGATTTAGTCGTCGATGACATCTCCCGCCCACTGCATCAACAACGTGGTGCCGTCATTGAAGTCAATGCAGGACCTGGCTTGCTAGCGCATTTAAAACCAGCAAGTGGCCAACCACGTCCTGTCGGTGCCGCGATTATCTCCCATTTATTCCCATTGCAATCAGATGGTCGAGTGCCTATCGTCGGCATCGCCAGTTCATCAGGCTCAACGTTGATTGCACGCCTCATCGCCCATCTAATCCACGTCAGCGGAAAAAATGTTGGTTTAGTTTGCAGCACAGGACTATACCTAAATCAACGTCAAGTGGTGAATTCCAATTGCGTTAACTGGGAAGCAGGTCAACGCCTACTTATCAATCGTTCAATTGACGCTGCGGTCTTCGAAACCAGCAATCACATGATTCTGACCGATGGACTAGCTTATGACAAATGCAGTGTTGGCGTAGTCAGCGACATTTATCAAGACGAAGATTTACGTGAATTTTTCATCAATGATCAGGATCGTCTTTACAATGTAGTACGCACACAAGTTGACACGATACTCAGCACCGGTGTCGCCGTTCTTAACGCCGACAATCCTGCCGTAGTTAAGCTAGCGGAACTATGTGACGGCAGCGTTATTTTCTATAGCTTAGACTCAACGCGCGACACCATCATAAAACAACGTAATAGTGGTGAGCGCGTGGTATTTACCCGTGATCAATGTATTGTTCTGGCCAAAGGAAAGGCAGAAACAGCCTTACTCCCACTGGCCTCACTAAAACCAACCAAAGCCGCCCAAGCTGAAAATATTATGGCAGCAGTTGCCGCCGCATGGGCACTGGGTATTTCTCCCGACCTGATCGAAGCGGGATTACGGACCTTTGAATCCGGCCCTAAAAAAACCTACTATTGATATTTTTAACTGAAAATTTACTGAAATCCACATCAAACAGGTTGGTTAGCTGGCGCGCACAATAGGCCATTAACAGAAACAACAGCAGCAATAACATGCCCCCGCTGACCACCTGTGATTTTATGTACTCCAGCCACTTAGGACAACACTGTTATGGAAGTTTCACGAATCCGAGCTCTGCGCGGCCCCAATCTCTGGAGTCACCACACAGCAATAGAAGCCATTGTGACGTGCCAGGCCGACGAACTGAATATCGTCAACCTTCCCGATTTTGAAACAAATTTACGCGCCCATTTTCCTGCACTCGGCACATTGCAACCCACTGGAAATTACGACGCAATTCCATTGGCACATGTATTTGAATTGGTTACACTGGGACTTCAAGCTGCAGCCGGTTGCCCAGTCACGTTTAGTAGAACAACGCAAACGCTGGAATCCGACACATTTCAAGTCGTGATCGAATACACCGAAGAAGCCGTTGGCCGACTCGCCGTGGTATTGGCACAAGCACTGCTTCAAGCAACCTTGCACGATACACATTTCGATTTAGATGACGCCTTAACTCAACTACGTGATTTAGATGAAGATGTCCGTTTAGGCCCATCTACCGGTGCCATCGTACAAGCCGCCATCGCGCGTGGCATTCCATTCCGTCGCTTGACCGATGGTAGCTTAGTGATGTTTGGCTGGGGTAGCCGTCAGCGCCGGATTCAGGCAGCAGAAATGGATCGTACCAGCGCCATTGCTGAAGCAATCGCCCAAAACAAAGAACTCACCAAAAAATTGCTGCTTGCCGCTGGCGTACCCGTTCCAATGGGACGCACTGTCGTAGACACGGATGACGCATGGAAAGTTGCGGGTGAAATTGGTTTGCCAGTGGTGATTAAACCCAAAGATGGCAATCAAGGAAAAGGCGTCACGGTCAATATTACGACACGTGAACAACTTAACGCTGCCTTCCAAACAGCCCGTGAATTTCGCGATGACATACTGGTAGAACGCTACTTACCCGGCAATGACTTCCGGCTTTTGGTCATTGGCAACAAGCTGGTTGCCGCTGCACGCCGCGACCCACCACAAGTGGTCGGCGACGGCAAGCACACCGTTCGGCAATTAGTCGAAAAAGTGAATCTTGATCCGCGCAGGGGAACTGGCCATGCGACCTCGCTGACAAAAATTCGCTTTGATGACATCGCGCTTGCGAGTTTAATGACACAGGGATTTAACGCAGAATCGATTCCCACCAAAGGAAAACGGGTCAATTTACGCAACAATGCCAACCTATCCACTGGTGGTTCGGCCACGGATGTCACCGATGATGTCCATCCAGAAATAGCAGCGCAAGCCATTGCGGCAGCACAGATGGTCGGACTCGATATTTGCGGTGTTGACTTAGTCTGCGACAGTGTACTAAAACCCATTGAAAATCAAAGCGGTGGTATCGTCGAAGTCAATGCAGCGCCCGGACTGCGCATGCATTTATCACCGTCATTTGGCAAAGGTCGTCCAGTCGGTGAAGCCATTATTTCTACCATGTTTGAAGATGGTAATGATGGCCGGATTCCTATTGTTGCCGTTACTGGCACGAATGGAAAAACCACAACTGTTCGATTAATTGCACATCTCCTTACAGCAGCAGGCTTACGCACCGGCATGACCAATACCGATGGCGTGTATATTGAAGGTCGACAAATCGACAGTGGTGACTGTAGCGGTCCACGCAGCGCACGTAATGTCTTGCTCCATCCTGATGTTGATGCTGCCGTATTTGAAACCGCCCGTGGTGGTGTATTACGAGAAGGTCTGGCATTCGATTATTGTCAAGTCGCCGTTATCACCAATATTGGCACAGGCGATCATTTAGGTCTGAACTACATCACGAGTGTAGAAGATCTGGCAGTACTAAAGCGTGTGATCGTACAAAACGTCGCCAATAACGGCACAGCAGTTCTCAACGCCAACGATCCAATTGTTGCTAGCATGGCTAACACCTGTACTGGAAAAATCACCTTCTTTGCCGCCAACCGTAATCAAGCGATAATGGCAACCCACCGCGCCCAAGGTCATCGCACTGTATATATTGAAGGCAATCAATTAGTTGCTCATCAAGATAAGTTCAAGCACCATATTCCACTAGCACAGATACCAATTACACATAATGGCAGTATTGCTTTTCAGGTAGAAAACGTCATGGCTGCGGTTGCTGCGGCATGGGGTGTTGGCATAAGTTGGCAAGCAATTGAAGCCGGATTACTCTCCTTCGCTAACGACAGTGATAACGCACCGGGTCGATTCAATCTATTCTCCTATCGCGGCGCCACAATCATCGCCGACTACGGTCACAATCCAGATGCCATTTTAGCCTTGGTACGGGCGGTAGAAACCATGCCGGCAAAACGCCGCTCGGTAGTAATTAGTGGCGCAGGTGATCGCCGTGATCAAGACATTCAGCAACAAACAGAAATTTTGGGCGATGCCTTTGACGACGTTATCTTGTATCAGGACCAATGCCAACGCGGACGCTCGGATGGAGAAGTATTAGCTTTGTTACGCTCCGGTCTGGCCAGTGCCAAACGCACCAGTAGCATTAGCGAAATACACGGCGAATTTCTTGCTATCGATACTGCACTGGAAAAACTCACTGAAGGTGATCTCTGTCTAATTTTGATTGATCAGGTCGAAGAAGCACTGGCGCATATTGGAATGCGCATTACACAAGAGCAACTCCAGGCATGACTAAGCAACAGCACACATCAACCATTTTTTAGTACATAGACGTAAAAAAATGAAAGCGTTCACCGCCATCACGGTGAACGCTTTTTTTACATCCCTATCATTGCTTGCGCAAAGCAAATGAGATGGCAAGCTGAGTTTTCATCTTGGCATTATCTTTACACGTAGCACAATCAAATCGTAAAAATCCACCTAACTCCTCTGCATTTTCACCGAAGAAATTAATTGAATCGCCGGATAATTTAGTCAAGTTAAGCCCATTATGAAGAGTCGGCTGAAGCGCTCCACGGCTAGCATAAGTAAAATCTTGATAGCCAATCGACGATACAAACTGGGCAGGAGATAAACCGGCTTTATTCTCCACGCCATCGACACGTTCGCCATCCGGAGCCACCTCGATCTTTAATGTTTTAGCAGCATAATCGACTACCGCAGTAATGTCTGAGGAAAATAGAAATGTTTTCACTTGTTTATTTTTGCTCGATGCGTGAATTTCCGTGAGATATTGAAACGCTTTCCCTTGATAGATAGCCGTTCCTGCCACCGGCCATGCCAGTTTAGTAGTGTCGGTGAGATATCCAACCTGAGCGAAACCACCTTTTGCAATATTATCCAAATTGCGCCAAAATACATTTTGAACAAAGGTAGTCGCACTAGGGGCAAGCACCTTCATTTCCTTATTTAGATTTCCCATTGAAAAAGATAGCATACGGCCACCGATAAAAGGCGTTCCCGAAAAACCTGAGGGCACCTTAAAATCGTAATTCAATTCAGGGTAGTCTTTCGACTCGGCCTTGAGTGTAATTTCCCCAACACTATTCACCGTTGCTATTAGCGGCTCCGACATAGCATTGCCGCCTACTTGGTAACTATAGCCATACCCACCAAACACAGTAGCTGCTTGCGCTGGTTTTCGAGATACGTTCTCCTCCGTATTAGGGATGATTATCTGACTATCCGACCCACCACCGCCACAAGCAGCCAATCCCCCTAATGCCCCGATCAAAACAATACCCAGCCATTTGGATAATGGCGATACCGCATCGGATACGGGCTTGCTTGATACATTATTTAATACATTATTTGAAACATTGTTTTCTGCATTGTTCACTACATCATTTACGGTACTTAAATTCATGCTACACCTCTGTCGTTATTTATATATGATTCCTTTGAATATTCATCAACTTACCCATCGTGACTATTTACGTTTTACATTTCTCCTTATTCAATATTGATATGAAAAATTAAAACCAAGCAAAGGGGATGGTGACTTCATGTAGTCAGGGCCAGAAAGTGCCCAACTCGAAAAGAAGTGGTACGTACCCCGCTTGTAAGCCCCACGCATACCGATGATCGTACCGGCCAACTTATCACCGCCATACTGTGCAACACTTGGCCCGTAGACCTTACCGATATCCAGTCCGACATACATAGACGTTCCCTGCTTACCAACAGGTAGTTCAATTTCATTACGCAAGAAAAACCCACGTTCAGCAGTCAGCGGGCGCTCCCCATCAAATCCACGTACTGAGTTGCGATCGCCCATAGAAAAGTGATCATTTATATACAAAGGGGATTTGCTGGTTTGCCCTCGTAAGGTAGCGATGTACGTGGCAGGGTGAGAGCGCAAGGTCACTGGTGCAGCTAGCGTTGCGTCTATTGATTGCATTGTGTATAAAAAAGTCGGGTCGCCAGGCTGATACCAGCCTGGGTTATCCATACCATTAAAAGCGGTATTCCCCCAGCGATTGGCTAAGGTCAAATCAAGCTGTGCTCTACCGATATAGTGTTTATGTACCCACCCTAGTTCAACAAACGTCGTATTCCGCTGTTGAATAGCGAGCTCAGCATCATTAATAAATGCATGACTCCAACGTTTACCTAAGCTCACTTGCACACTATTTCGTTGCGACTGATCACGCTGCACTAAGCGATCAAGTTTTAATTGCAAGGTGCTCGATGTGCCGCTAGAAACCAGCGATTGGTTTACGCCGGCAATGTGATGACTATAGTCATATTTATTTGCACTTAGTGAATAAGTCCAATACCCAAAGGGAAGCGAATAAGACAAACTATTACCCGCCGTACTGCTCTGACCTAATTGATTTTCAGCATTTTGTTGAATGCCAATATTTAATACATCAGATAATCCCAATGGATTATCAATCGATAAATTAAGGCCGGCCTGCAGCTTTCCAGTCCGTTTTGCACCACTATCATCCAGAGTGGCCGTCAGTCGCCACGGCCGAGTTTGCGTAACCGTTAATACCACATCACTTTCACCTACTGCATCAGATGGAATAATCTGCATATCAACTTGCCGACCCGGCACCCGTTTTAACTGCTCCACCCCCTGTTCAAGATCACGCAAATTGAGCAACTGCGACGGTTTGGCTGGAAATGCATTGAGACCAATGGGGTGCGAATCCAACTGAGTGATATCCTTAACCCGTATGGAATGAATCAATCCTGGGACTAACGTGACCTTCAACAGGCCAGAAGAAAGATCTTGTTCAGGAATACCGACCCGGGTTGTGCTATACCCACGCTGCAAAATCAATCCGGTTAACTGTGCTGCTATGAGGTTAATTCCGGATATCCCAACACAGACACCATGGTATTTTTCCAAATAATCTTGTGCGAATCGAAACGGATCATTCGGTAACTGACTAGTGCCAACCAATTTAATCGACTGGGTAAGTTCTTCTGGCACAGCCAAAGTAAACTGAGTTAATTTGAAACATGGGGGCGCATCTGGAAGTCCTGAGAGCGCAGTGATCGGTGGGGTTACCGCATTGCCAAGCTGGTGTTGCATCTCGGAATTGTGCTGAGCTTGAACAAAACCACTCATCAAAATCAAACTTAATCCTATGCTGGACGTACTTTGCGAAACGTGCGATATAAACGAACAAACTCGGCGTTGATGTGACTTCATGTTGACTTCCTGTGCGACTAAAAGTTTGCTAATAAGTAATAATTTATAATTAATCTTAATAACAATCGCAAGGTCAGTCCATGTTTAATTATTGCATTATTAACACTCTAATATTATGTAATATGTACTATAAATCCTTCTTACTACAGTGAAGAACATAATTAAATTGCACTAATTTCCATAAATGTAAAACATATGACAAAATATTTTTGTTGCATTTGTTTTAATAAATAATCATCAAAAATACCAACAAACGTCACAACAATTAGATGACTCCTGACAAAGTTATGTAAATTTGTTATACTTGAGCGAATTAGTAGGGTATCAGTCCAAGCAGCTTCGAATTTTCCATTCGAATAGTCGTTTTCGCTTTACTAACACCCCCATCATTTAGAGAAACAGGAGCATATTGATGCGACTTACAACCAAGGGAAGATTTGCAGTTACGGCCATGATTGACCTGGCATTACGCCATAGTCAAGGGCCTGTAACGCTAGCCGGAATAAGTTCGCGACAAGAAATTTCGCTGTCCTACCTTGAACAACTCTTTAGCAAATTACGCCGCCATCACTTAGTGGATTCCGTGCGCGGACCCGGTGGCGGCTACAGCTTGGCGCGTACACCGAGTGACGTTAGTGTGGCGGATATTATTATTGCGGTAGATGAACCAATTGATGCAACCCACTGCGGAGGCAAAGAAAATTGTCACCGCAATGATCATCCTGGCGGCACGCGATGCATGACACATGATCTGTGGACCACCTTAAATGCTAAAATGATTGATTATCTCAATTCCGTTTCGCTACAGGATTTAGTCAATCAGCAAGTAACTTCTGAACAAAAAATAATCGTGCTGCATTCGAATGCAGCCTAACCGGAGTGATGAATGAACGCACCTCTTGATAAAAAATTAGTCGATACATTAAAAGCGCCACATTTTCCGATCTACATGGATTATTCCGCGACGACGCCAATTGATCCACGTGTGGCGGATAAGATGATCCCTTATTTGCGCGAACAATTTGGGAATCCAGCATCCCGCAGCCATATTTATGGCTGGACTGCCGAACAAGCAGTTGAAGAAGCGCGAGGGCATGTAGCGGCACTTGTGGGCGCGGATCCACGTGAAATCATCTGGACCTCCGGCACAACTGAAAGTAACAATTTAGCACTAAAAGGTGCGGCACAATTTTACAAAACGCGCGGAAAACATATCATCACCGTAAAAACCGAACACAAAGCGGTGTTGGATACCGTGCGTGAACTAGAACGCCAAGGTTTTGAAGCGACCTATTTACAACCGCAGGATAACGGCCTGATTACGGTTGAGCAGCTAGCTGCAGCGGTACGGCCAGATACTATTCTGGTATCCGTGATGTGGGTAAATAATGAAATTGGCGTGATCCAGCCAATTGCTGAAATTGGCGAGTTTTGCCGCTCAAAAAACATTATTTTCCATTGTGATGCGGCGCAGGCCACAGGCCGTGTTGAGATTGACATGGAAACCGTCAAAGTAGATCTTCTGTCCCTCACAGCACATAAAACCTACGGTCCAAAAGGAATAGGCGCATTATATGTACGTCGTAAGCCACGCATCCGGATTGAAGCACAAATGCACGGTGGCGGACATGAACGCGGCATGCGTTCCGGAACACTAGCAACTCACCAAATAGCGGGTATGGGCGAAGCATTCCGAATCGCCAAATTAGAAATGGTAGAAGAAACCACGCGTATCAAAGCCTTACGTGATCGACTGGCGGCAGGTTTACAACAGATTGAAGAGGTCTACATCAATGGCGATATGGATCACCGTGTACCTCACAATTTAAATGTCAGTTTCAACTATGTTGAAGGTGAATCACTGATTATGGCGATCAAAGATATTGCCGTATCGTCCGGTTCTGCTTGCACTTCGGCCAGCCTAGAACCTTCGTATGTTTTACGTGCATTGGGTCGTAGCGATGAACTGGCACATAGCTCAATTCGGTTCACGATTGGTCGCTTCACTACCGAAGCAGAAATCGATTTTACGATTGCCTTAATGAAAGAAAAAGTGGGTAAGTTGCGTGACTTGTCACCACTATGGGATATGTATAAAGACGGAATTGATATTGCATCGATTCAGTGGTCGGCACATTAACGTACGACCCCACTCTTTTTTGCAAATCGAACTAATTTAAGCACATGATCTCAAGCGTGTGCTATTACAGGAGAAGTAAAATGGCTTATTCAGACAAAGTATTAGATCACTACGAAAATCCACGTAATGTCGGCGCATTCGACAAAGGTGATGAATCCATTGGTACCGGCATGGTCGGCGCGCCAGCATGTGGTGATGTAATGAAATTACAGATCAAAGTCAGCGCTGACGGCATCATTGAAGATGCCAAATTTAAAACCTATGGTTGTGGTTCCGCCATTGCTTCCTCATCACTGGTGACAGAATGGGTTAAGGGAAAAACACTGGATCAGGCTTTATCAATTAAAAACACGCAAATCGCTGAAGAGTTAGCTTTACCGCCAGTAAAAATCCATTGCTCCATTCTGGCAGAAGATGCGATTAAAGCAGCGGTATTGGATTACAAAACCAAACACGCAACGGTGTAACACCATGGCTATTACTCTGACCGAAAAAGCCGCACGTCATGTATCCCGATATATGGAACGTCGCGGCAAAGGAATAGGCTTGCGTTTCGGCGTGCGTACCACTGGGTGTTCCGGCATGGCATACAAGCTAGAATACGTGGATGAAATGGCGGAAGAAGATCAAGTATTTGAATCCTTTGGTGTCAAGGTGTTTGTTGATCCGAAAAGTTTGTCGTATATTGACGGTACCGAGCTGGATTTTGCTAGGGAAGGTTTAAACGAGGGATTTAAATTCAACAATCCGAACATGAAGGATGAATGCGGTTGTGGTGAAAGTTTCCGCATTTAATCTGACACAGCAGGCGCGATTGCATTGATCGCCTTGATCTATTTCATTGTTCGTTATGCACATTCATTTTACTCTGATAAAGCAGTCACCCTTATGCAAAACCATTTCGACTTATTTAATTTGACACCTACTTTCAATGTCGACATGGGGCAACTGGATAGCGCTTACCGCGAAGTGCAGGCACGCGTACATCCCGATAAATTTGTGTCGTCGGGTAGCGCTGAGCAACGTGTTGCCATGCAATGGGCAACACGTGCTAATGAAGCTTACCAAACATTAAAAAAGCCATTATCTCGGGCAATTTATTTATGTGAATTAAATGGTGTGAGTCTTAACGCAGAATCCAACACGGCGATGCCACGTGATTTTTTAATGCAGCAAATGGAATTGCGCGAGGAGCTCGATGATGCACGAAATAATGAAGAAGCCTTATTGCACCTTGAAGAACGCCTGAAACAAACACAACGCGAACAACTACAACAGATTTCTGCGCAATTAACCACTCCAGATTATCAAGAAGCGGCGCAATTACTGCGACAACTAATGTTTCTGGAAAAAATTAGTCATGATATTGCCAACGCGCTTGAATGACGATTTTTAATCTATCAGGCGAAATCTATTTCAACTTTACCCGGACTAACGCCGGACTTTACCAATTAAGCTGATTATCACTCCATGGCTCTTCTTCAAATCTCCGAACCCGGCATGTCAACAGCCCCGCACCAGCACCGATTGGCAGTGGGCATTGATTTAGGCACCACCAATTCGTTAGTGGCAACGGTGAGAAACAGTGTTCCTGAAATTCTTTGTGACGATGAAGGCCGTAGTTTATTACCTTCAATTGTGCGTTATCTACCGAATGGACATGCCCATATCGGCTATAAAGCGCAAGCAGCACAAACGACTGACCCTAAAAATACGGTAGTGTCAGTAAAGCGTTTGATGGGACGCAATTTAAAAGATATTGCCTATGCAGAAAATCTCCCCTACGATTTTCTAGATACGCCCGGCATGGTGCAATTAGCCACCGTCGCAGGAATAAAAAGCCCAGTTGAAATTTCAGCACAAATTCTAGCAACATTGCGACAGCGGGCAGAAGATGCCCTAGGCGATGAACTGGTTGGCGCAGTGATTACCGTACCAGCTTATTTCGATGACGCACAACGTCAAGCCACCAAAGATGCGGCTAAATTAGCCGGTCTAAACGTATTACGTTTGCTAAATGAACCGACGGCAGCAGCGATTGCTTACGGACTGGACAATGGCTCCGAAGGCATTTACACCGTTTATGATCTGGGTGGTGGCACATTTGATGTGTCCATTCTCAAAATGAGTAAAGGTGTCTTTGAGGTACTCTCCACTGGTGGCGACTCCGCATTAGGCGGCGATGATTTTGATCATCGCTTATTGTGTTGGATTAGCGAGCAAGCAAAACTTAACCCATTATCAGATGCGGATACACGCGTATTAATGGTAAAAGCACGGGAAGCCAAAGAACTCCTTTCCAGCAAAGCAGAAACACAGATTGATGCGCTCCTCGGTTCCGGTGAATCGGTTCACGTGACCATTACAGCAGAATTATTTTCACAAATCACCGCACATTTAATCCAAAAAACCATCACTCCTTGTAAAAAGGCGCTGCGAGATGCAGGTTTGAGCATTGATGATATTGATGGTGTTGTTTTGGTTGGTGGTGCTACGCGCATGCCTGCCATTCGCAAGGCGGTCGGCGCATTTTTTCAAACCACACCACTCGCCAATCTGGATCCAGATAAAGTGGTTGCGCTCGGCGCAGCAATTCAGGCAAATTTACTAGCAGGCAATCGTGCCTCCGGCGATGACTGGCTCTTACTCGATATTATTCCGCTCTCACTGGGCATTGAAACCATGGGCGGCCTAGCAGAAAAAGTTATTCCGCGAAATTCCACTATTCCATGCGCACGTGCTCAAGAATTTACCACCTTCAAAGATGGTCAAACTGCGTTAGCAGTTCACATTGTTCAGGGCGAACGTGAATTAGTCAGTGATTGTCGTTCGTTGGCACGCTTTGAACTCCGGGGCATTCCCCCTATGGCGGCAGGTGCTGCACGCATCCGAATTACTTATCAGGTGGACGCCGATGGTCTGCTCTCCGTATCTGCCCGTGAATTGCGTTCTAACGTGGAGGCATCCATCACGGTTAAACCATCGTATGGATTGGGTGATGATGAGATTACCCGTATGTTGCAGGAGTCAGGTCAACAAGCGCAAGCCGATACACAACGACGTGCGCTCAAAGAACAACAAGTGGAAGCACAACGTCTATTATTAGCCACTCGTTCTGCACTGAATGACGATATCAATCTGCTGAATCATGCAGAACAAACGACCATTCAAAACTTGATCACCGCCTTGGAACAGCTAGCAATCAATGACGATCGCCATGCCATTGAAACTGCTATCACTGCTTTGTCACTAGGAACAGAAGAGTTTGCTGCTCGGCGCATGGATCAAAGTGTGCGGACTGCGCTAACTGGAAAACGACTAGAACAAATCTAAACAACACTGAGAATACTATGCCACAACTTATTGTATTACCCCATCAACAATTGTGCCCTGAAGGCGCCGTCCTTAACGTGGAAGAAGGCGCTTCACTGTGTGAAGTTCTGATTGAAAATGATATCGCGATTGAACACGCCTGCGAAATGTCATGCGCTTGTACGACTTGCCATGTCATAGTACGCGAGGGATTTTCATCATTAAACGCCTCATCAGAAAATGAAGACGATTTACTGGATGCCGCATGGGGGTTAGAGTCCGTTTCACGGCTATCATGCCAAGTTAAAATTGGAAAACAACCATTAGTGATTGAAATTCCAAAATACACCATCAATCATGCGCGCGAAAATCACTAGATTTATTGATGTACATGGTGTAATTAATCTGGATGACTGGTCAATCGCGTGAAAACCGTTTAGTATTGCTCTGGCAAAATTAAATTGACAGCAAATTGAAAGAAATAACCACGCCGTTCAACTACGGTTCAATTGTGTGGTGTGCTGTTTTACGTAAATCACGACTTCTACTTGATTTGCCACGGATGACCAACCACTTCCTTCTCAAATTCAAACAGCTATTTTTCTCACTCACCAGAGACTTTTCTCTGAGAGCATCCATCATCTCTGCCGTATTTTTAGGCTTGGTTGGCTCTGCTATTATTTTAATCCCCTACAACCTTTCTCGTATTGAAGAGAGTGCACGTAACATACAAATGGAGGATCATCGGCGCTTGTCTGGCATTTTAGCGGTGATTCAATCCGAACCATTATGGCAAATCACACCTGACATTGCACGCAAATCCAGCGAAGAGGTCTACTCTGATCCAAGGGTTTCCTCAATCGAAGTGATTACCTTACCCGAGCATAAAAGTTTTTTATTTTTATCACGGAAAAGCACCCAAAAAGGGCCATTCCATACGCTGACGAATCCTATTTTGCATAATGCTAAAGTAATCGGCGAAGTGCATCTTACGATGGCTGATGATATCTTAATCGCAGAAACCCATTCCAGCTTTCTACATTATGTCATGACAGGTGTAATTTCACTGATCATCGCCATTTTCCTGACCATCTTAGTTTTGCAACATCGCGTACTTGATCCCATCCACGTCTTAATGATGGCATCAAAACAGTTGTCCCAAGGTGAATTAACCCACCCTATCGTACTTAATCGCAATGATGAAATTGGCTATCTCGCTGCCAGCATGGAAACAACTCGACTATCATTGGCGAATTCATTATCTGAGTTGGAAATTAAAAATAGCCAATTAAGTGATTACGCCAGCACACTTGAATCCAAAGTCCGACAGCGCACGACTGAACTTGAAACTGCCCTACGCAACATCACTCAAGCACATCATGAACTGGCGCGCGTCGAACGTTTGGCATCGTTAGGATCACTCGTCGCCGGGGTAGCACATGAACTCAACACACCCATTGGGAATTGTCTCTTGGTAGCGAGCACTTTGGAAGAAGAAACGACGAAATTCATTCAACATGTGCATGCGGGCGTATTACGTCGCTCAGAGTTACTTCAGTTCACAGATTGCGCGGAAAAATCCAGCATATTATTACAGCGCGGCTTGCATCAGGCAGCGCATCTGGTTGGCGACTTTAAACAAGTCGCCGTAGACCAATCAAGCTCACAACGCCGTCAATTTAAATTACATACCATGCTGCACGAATTAACCGCACTGGTGATGTCTACTCTATCGAAAACGACTTACACACTCACACTTGAGGTGTCACCCGATATTGAAATGGATAGCTTCCCTGGACCACTAGGACAAATTTTTAATAATTTAATCAGTAATTCTGTCGCACATGCATTTTCAGAACGTCGTTACGGCAATATGCAAGTTACAGCGAATGTCATCAATGATAAGGTAGAGCTTATTTTTAGTGACGATGGAATCGGTATGCAACCGGAAATCCTGCATCGTATTTTTGAACCATTTTTTACCACACGCTTTGGTTGTGGAGGGAGTGGCTTAGGCTTAAGTATTGCCTACAATATTGTGACAAATATTTTATGCGGTGAGATCAACGTCACCAGCTCACCGTCCGAAGGCAGTCGCTTTGTCATTTCCATCCCAATGAATACCCCATTGATGAACGATTCAGAAACAGTCAACTTAGCATAGCACCAATCATTGATATATATCAATGAATTGCAATTGACAAATAAAATAGTATGCAAAATTTAGAAATAAGTTGCTCAAATAAATATTTTTAGACTGGCATTTCAACGCCATTATGGTATTGTACTGCAGCAATATATCGTGCAATCCACCTTCGTTATTTCTGTGCTGATGCGCTTTTTTCCTTACCCTCTTACGTATTTATCTGCAAGGAAATATTATGTTTAAGAACCTAACTATTAAATCACGTCTTATTTTTGTGATCGGTTTTTTAGCACTTCAACTTATTATTGGTGCTGTGATTGGAATTGTCAGTCTAGGTTTTGCCAACAATTCAATCAAAGCGATTTACGATGACCGACTCGTCTCAATGGAAAAGTTGGAACATATCGCGCGACTATTAAGTGCTGATCAACTTCTGATTGCAAAATCAATCACTGCTGATTCCGCTACAGCAACCAAATTCATTGAAGAAATCACACAAAATAGGCAAGATGGCGCCGCACTTTGGGTTGATTACATGGCGCTCGACAAAACAAGTGAAGAACAAGCCATGGCGGCCCAATTTGCGCAAGACAATGATAAATTCGTCACAGAAGGCATTAATGCCGCGCTAACCAGCTTACACGGGCAAGACACTTCTGCAACTACAGCATTGCTCAATGGCACACTGAATACCTTATTTTTACCAGCAAAAAATAGCATTAATCAACTGATTCAACTTCAATTGACTGTAGCTAAGCAAGAATATCAGCAGTCACAAAACACATATCAACTCGTACGCGCCAGTTGTACTGCAGGGGTATTATTCGGCGTTATTTTGGCAATTTTTATCGGAATTTGGCTTGTTCGTGCAATTTCGCGTCCGTTAGACGCAGCGATTCATATTGCCACCGGCATTGCCGCAGGCGATTTAACCCAACACATTGACATTAGCTCTGGCGATGAAACTGGACGTCTCTTACAAGCATTAAAAACCATGAATGACAGTTTGCTGCACATCGTCGCACGCGTCAGAACAGGGACGGATACCATTGCTACTGCATCCAGCGAGATTGCGGCGGGGAATCTGGATTTATCGTCACGCACGGAAGCGCAAGCAAATTCGCTACAACAAACGTCGACTTCCATGGAAGAACAAACGACTACTGTTCGACAAAATGCAGAAAATGCGCGTCAGGCAAATGCGCTTGCGTCATCTGCATCAGAAATGGCAAAAAAAGGGGGTGCAGTGGTGGAACAAGTAGTAGAAACCATGGCCTCTATCAACGATTCCTCCAAACGCATTGTCGACATTATCAGTGTGATTGATGGAATTGCATTTCAGACAAATATTTTAGCACTCAATGCCGCAGTAGAAGCTGCCCGTGCAGGTGAGCAAGGTCGAGGTTTTGCCGTTGTTGCCTCAGAAGTACGTAATTTGGCGCAGCGCAGCGCAGCAGCAGCAAAAGAAATCAAAACCCTCATTAGTGACACCGTGGATAAAGTAACCGCAGGGACGACGTTGGTAGACCAAGCTGGGCGCACGATCAATGACGTCGTCGAGAGTGTACGCCGCGTCACCGACATCATGGGTGACATCACAGAAGCCAGTGCATCACAGAGTGTCGGAATCACACAAGTAAATCAAGCGATTGCCCAAATGGATGCGGTGACACAACAAAATGCGGCACTGGTTGAAGAAGCGGCGGCAACAGCTGAAAGCCTTCAGGATCAGGTGCGCGCGCTGGCACAGGTTGTGGGCATTTTCCGACTAGGTGATCGTGTCACCAACAAACCAACAACACCAGCAAAATCAACAAAGTCAGCACCGCCACGACTGGCCCCCTCGAATCGCTCAGCGCTAGCTTCACGTCCAGCAGTAATCGCACCGACACGACCAACGACTCCCAGCAAAGCACTAACGTCAGCCTCTTCAGGGGATGACTGGGAAGAATTTTAATACTCCTCGTGCCAGAACAATCCAGAGAGCATCATTCGATGATGCTCTCGCGTGCTTAGTTAGCTGCCTGATTAGTTGCCTGATTAGCCATTTTTTCCTGTCACACGACGATTTCTGGCTACATCACGCTATCCACATTCGATTTTTCACTCCGATGCATTACCCTAGCCAAACTGATGCTGTACAATCGCGAGGTTGTAGCAATTCTCACTCTGACTAACCCGGTAATAGCGTATTTATGCATCAATACCTCAATTTAATGCGCCATGTAAAAGAACATGGCACTGAAAAAACGGATCGCACCGGTACTGGTACGCGTTCGATTTTTGGTCACCAAATGCGGTTTGATCTCTCCGCCGGTTTTCCGTTGGTTACCACTAAAAAACTCCACTTAAAATCAATTATTCATGAATTGATCTGGTTTTTGAACGGCTCTACCAATACCGCTTACCTAAAACAACATGGCGTGTCGATTTGGGATGACTGGGCGGATACAAATGGCAATCTCGGTCCAATTTATGGTTATCAGTGGCGTAATTGGCCGACACCGGACGGCGGACACATCGATCAAATTAGCCAAATTATAGAGCAACTTAAGCATACCCCAGACTCACGACGCATGATTGTGTCCGCCTGGAACGTTGCAGATGTGCCACAGATGAAATTACCACCCTGCCATGCATTGTTTCAATTCTATGTTGCCGATGGAAAATTATCTTGTCAATTATATCAGCGGAGTGCAGATATTTTTCTGGGGGTGCCATTCAATATTGCCTCTTACGCTTTACTAACACATATGATGGCACAGCAAACCGGTTTGGCGGTTGGGGATTTCATCTGGACGGGTGGTGATTGTCATTTGTACTCCAATCACCTTGATCAAGTTGACTTACAACTGTCCCGCGCACCATTGGCATTACCACAACTGCATATTAAACGGGTGCCAGCATCTATTTTTTCCTACCAATATGACGATTTTGAGATTGAAAATTATCAATCTCATCCACATATCAAAGCCCCCGTCGCCGTGTAATGACAGTGTCACACTCACCTTTTACCTTATGCCAATGACAGAACTGACCATCATCGTTGCGACCGATGCCCAAGGTGGTATTGGTATTAATAATAGCTTGCCATGGCGCCTTCCTGAGGATTTGCAGCATTTTAAGCGCATCACCTTGGGACACGCCATTATTATGGGACGAAAAACCTTTGATTCCATCGGTCGACCGCTGCCTGGACGACGCAACATCATTTTGACACGCCAATTCGGGTGGGCGCAGGATGGTGTCGAATCGGTGCCCTCACTTGAAGCCGCATGCGAGTTGATCGGTACAGCACCTGCCTTTATTATTGGCGGAGCAGAAATCTATGCGGAATCATTATCATTATGCAATCGTTTAATTATCACCGAAATTAATCAACAGTTTCAGTGCGATGCTTTTTTTCCGACAATCGATAAAGATGAATGGAAAGAAACGGAACGCTGTACATTCCATTCCGAGGCCAGTCAATTTGACTATGCCTTTGTCACATATACAAGAATATCCATACGAAATTAGGAAGTACAATGTCCGAAGATGAATTTCACGTTCACGGTCCACATGACCATGAAGTAGAGCATGCCAGCCATGGCGGCGATGATTTTTCCAGCCGTATTGCGGTCATGACAGCTATCATGGCAACCGTTGGTGCGATTTTTGGCTTTCAAGCTGGTTCCACCCAAAATGATGCTGCTATTTTTAAAAATAATGCCGCTATCATTAAAACGGATGCGTCAGACAAATGGAATTTTTACCAAGCAAAATCCACCAAACAAAATATGGCCGAATTTGCCCTTAATTTCCCCGGCGCTGACAAAATAAAATACAAAGCAGACGCAGCCCGCTACAATGCTGAAAAAGACGAGATCAAGAAAGCCGCTGAAGAACTCGATAAACTATCCCATGAATGGGAAGATAAATCAGCAGAAGTACTACATCAACACCATCGCTGGGCGCAAGCAATGACCGCCTTGCAAATTGCAATTTCACTCGCAGCCATTACCCTGCTGACCCGAAAAAAATGGATGCAATATGCTTCCTACGGGATTGCTGGTTTTGGCGTGCTGATCGCCGGACTGGCGTTAATGCACATTTAACACTCACATCGTTACCCATACATTTCATGAAAAATATCTTGCCGATCTTGCTGGCCCTCATTCCATTTGTTGTGCAAGCACAAACATCCGATTTTGTTGAGACTATTCCTTCTCCTTATCTGCAAAAAGATATGACCATGACGATGGGGCTCGGACTTGCGTCAACATTGAAGTACGTTAGCAGTACTGAGCGCGAAATTCTCCCGCTCCCCATTTTGAACATGCAATGGAAAAGCGGTATTTTCTTTAGTACAGTCTCTGGGTTCGGTTACGACTTTTCTTCCAACCCTGACGTGCAATATGGGGTACGCTTAGGCTTGGAAAGCTATCAAGAGCAGTCCGCATCAAATCGCGACAACGGTCCCGGCAATACCATGACCGATATCGAACCCGGCGTATTTGCTAATTACCATGTCAACCAACATATCACACTACTGTCCCTGCTTAGCTCCGGTGCCGGTGTAGGCACAGAGCACGATGGCATCCAAGCCAGCGTCGGCGTAAAGGCCACGGCGGCATTAACGGATCAGCAACGCGTCTTTGCTACGCTGGGGACAACTTGGGCTAGTCAGCATTACATGCAATCTTATTATGGCGTCACAGCACAACAAGCTGCGCTCTCCAACTTTCCCCTTTACCAACCAGCAGCTGGCATCAAAGACATCAAACTGGAAGCCAGTTGGCATTGGGATATCGATCCGCACTGGGGTCTGATTTTAGGTGGTTCACTCAGTCACCCGATGAACGCGGCGGCCGAAAGCCCTCTGGTTTTGGATCACAATAAAATTGTTGGCTACGGTGCATCTTACTACCGTTTCTAATACATTTAGACACCATTCCGTGTATCACGCCAACGTCCTTACTCTCTCATGGAGACCGACATGAAATTTCGTTTCCCAATCGTCATCATTGATGAAGATTTTCGCTCTGAAAACACCTCCGGTCTAGGCATCCGTGCGCTTGCTCAAGCCATGGAAACAGAAGGCATGGAAATCGTAGGCGTAACCAGTTATGGCGACTTATCCCAATTCGCACAGCAACAGTCACGAGCCTCGGCATTCATCCTCTCCATTGATGATGAGGAATTTGGCGGCGGCAGTGCAGAAGAAATACACTTAGCCCTCACCCCATTACGTGCTTTTGTTGAAGAAATTCGGTATAAAAATTCAGACATTCCCATTTATTTATATGGCGAAACCCGGACATCGCGCCATATCCCTAACGATATTTTGCGTGAATTGCACGGTTTCATTCATATGTTTGAAGATACCCCGGAATTCGTAGCGCGGCATATTATTCGTGAAGCGAAAGCCTATTTGGATGGTCTGGCACCGCCTTTTTTTCGCGCCTTAGTACACTATGCCAATGATGGATCATATTCCTGGCACTGTCCTGGTCACTCTGGTGGCGTGGCATTCTTAAAATCGCCGATAGGCCAAATGTTCCATCAATTTTTTGGTGAAAACATGTTGCGCGCCGATGTATGTAATGCAGTAGAAGAATTGGGGCAATTGCTTGACCATACGGGGCCCGTAGCAAAATCGGAACGTAATGCAGCACGGATTTTTAATGCCGATCATTGTTATTTCGTGACAAATGGTACCTCTACGTCCAACAAAATGGTATGGCATTCCACGGTCGCCCCCGGCGACATTGTCGTAGTTGATCGCAATTGCCATAAATCGATTTTACACTCGATTATCATGACTGGCGCCATTCCGGTATTTCTCATGCCGACACGCAATCATTTGGGTATTATTGGCCCTATCCCATTGTCTGAATTTACAATGGAAAATATTCAAAAGAAAATTGAAGCCAATCCATTTGCACGCCAGGCAAAAAATAAGAAACCCCGTATCCTCACGATTACCCAATCGACCTATGACGGCGTTATTTATAACGTCGAAACACTCAAAACCATGTTGGATGGTAAAATCGACACCCTGCATTTTGATGAGGCATGGTTACCGCACGCCACATTCCATAGCTTTTATCGTGACATGCATGCGATTGGCAAAGACCGTCCACGGGCCAAAGAATCCATGGTGTTCTCCACCCAGTCGACACACAAATTATTAGCAGGTTTATCACAAGCATCCCAAATTTTGGTGCGCGAATCCGAAAACAACAAGCTCGACCGCGACCGTTTCAATGAAGCCTATTTGATGCACACATCAACGTCACCGCAGTATTCCATTATCGCCTCGTGCGACGTTGCTGCTGCAATGATGGAAGCACCGGGTGGCACAGCACTGGTAGAAGAATCAATTTTTGAAGCATTGGATTTCCGCCGCGCCATGCGTAAAATTGACTCAGAATGGGGTCAGGACTGGTGGTTCCAAGTTTGGGGACCAGAAGCACTATGTGACGATGGCATCGGTTCACGTGAAGATTGGATTATTAGGGCGGAAGACGACTGGCATGGATTTGGCAATCTAGCACCTAATTTTAATATGCTGGACCCAATCAAAGCGACAATCATTACTCCAGGTCTATCACTAGAAGGCCACTTTGGCGAAACTGGCATTCCCGCCTCTATCGTCACCAAATATTTGGTGGAGCATGGCGTTATCATTGAAAAATGCGGCCTATACTCGTTTTTCATTATGTTTACGATCGGAATCACCAAAGGACGCTGGAACACCTTGCTTACGGCGCTGCAACAATTTAAGGATGACTACGATAAAAACCAGCCAATGTGGCGCATATTGCCGGAATTCGTCGCCAATAATCCGCTGTATGAAGCCATCGGCTTACGTGACCTGTGCCAGCAAATTCATAAATCATATCAACAATACGATGTCGCCCGCCTAACGACAGAAATGTATTTATCCGATATGCAACCAGCAATGAAACCATCCGATGCCTTCGCCAAAATGGCGCATCGCGAAGTGGAACGTGTTGCTATTGATGAGTTAGAGGGTCGGGTCACTGCCATTCTACTCACACCATACCCACCTGGCATTCCGCTGCTCATTCCGGGTGAATGTTTTAACAAAACCATTGTTGATTATCTTAAATTCGCTCGCGATTTCAATCACCAATTTCCTGGCTTCGATACAGATGTCCACGGCTTGGTCACATTGATGGAAAATGGCGTAAAAAAATACTACGTTGATTGTGTGTGCGAGGATTCCTACGACCCACTTCCATAATAAGTAACCAACATTGCTAACCACCGGCCTGAGGGTACCCCGTGGTTAGCACTAAAAGACCACCGCTATAAGCTATTGAATTAGCATGCACATCATACCAAGCTCGTTTATCCACGAAACACCTCCGTTTCACCAGTCATACCTTGCATAGTTTTCATCCATCCACTATCATTACCTGACGGAAATTTAGCAGTACCATGCCACTGTCAAATACAGTAATGCGACGAATACGGTTCACATTATTTAAAATGAATAACTTCACTTACCAGGAAGACAATGGCGGATCCAGCCTCCCTTATTCCAATTAAACTCACGGAAGTTGCCATTGGCAGCGTCACGCCTTGGCCGATATACGATGGGCAAGGAAATCTGCTATTGGCATCGGGCGTTATGGTTGAAACTAACAGTCAGCTGCAAGGCTTGATTGCTAACGGGTACTACCATGATAAGCGCTGGGACGATGTTGCAGTGCCAGCAAATACGCCTAGTACAGCTCCCCTTCAATCCAAAAAAATCCCGAATGAAGAGATTCCGAAGAAAAAGGATGACTTAATCGAGTTTGACGATGCACGCTGGCATGTGGGTGAAGTTCTGCAAATGCAAGCATCCAATGACCCTGCTTTTCGATTTACGGTCAAATTAATCGGCTTCATTAAAGGTAAGTCCCTGCTGGTAACAGCACCAATGCTAGATGGCAAATATGCGCTGATTCGCGATGAACAAAGCTTCATCATTCGTGCCTTCCCCGGAAAAAAAGCGTATGCCTTTACAGCATCTGCCGTTAAATCGGTATACAGTCCTCACCCCTATTTACATTTATCTTACCCAAAGCAGGTTCGCTGCACACTCATTCGTCAGGGATCACGAGCACAAGTAAAAATCATTGCAGCGGTACATCTGAGCAACCCTGAACGCAGTGGTGCAGCCACACTCACCGATCTGTCCGTTGGTGGGTGCTCCGCAATCATCAAGAATGCTATTGGGGTAAAAAATGAATGTGGCGTCATTAAATTTAAGCTTAGTGTGATCGACACGATCGAATTTTTATCGCTTGATTTCGTTCTACGTTCAGTGGTGCCTACCGAAACAGGTGATAGCTATCGCTGTGGCATCGAATTCACCCAGATGACGAATCAAACTCGGCTAATTTTGTCCGCATTTGTTCATCAAGCCATCGACGCTGAGACATAGTGTATGATGCAGTCACCAAACAACGACCATACCACTCCACCTAGCTATCAATAATGCAATTTACCCCTGAATCACGCGCTCTTTTACGCCAATTTTTTCATTTTGCTGCCGTCGGTTTATCTGGCACATCGGTGCAATATCTTACACTATGGATTGGCGTCAGTTTTTTGTCACTCCCAGCTGCCGCTGCATCTGGGATAGGGTATATTCTGGGGTCTGTAGTTAATTATATACTTAACTACTTTTTTACATTTAAAAGTGGAAAATCACACAAAGAAACCGCCGCCAAGTACTTTTCCGTACTTGGTGTGGGCTGGTGCATCAACGTGGGATTAATGAGTGCCTTAGTCCACCACCTACACTGGAATATCTGGCTGGCCCAAGTTATTACTACCGGCATCGCCCTGCTATGGCATTTTGCCGGTAGTCGCTGGTGGGCATTCAAACACGATACCAGCAAAATCGGGACGAATCACGCTAACTGAGCCAAAACTTCCTTAGGTAGCGGGATCGATTTTTCAGCCTGATAATTTACCCAAACAATCTTCGCTGTCCCTTCAGCGCACAGCGTCGTCGTTTCATCCGGATTCAATCGATATATCGCATAGGAAGTTTCAAAACTGGAACGTCCTGGAGAACCAGCAAACATCTGCACCTCAATGTGATCCGGATACTTAAGCTGGCGTAAAAAAGTACATTGCGTATTAATCAGCACTGGTCCGGTGCCATCCAGCGTCACCTCTGTATCAGTAGATTTTTTGACGGACTCCATCCACTCAACGCGGATTTGCTCCATATAGCGAAAATACACCGTATTATTCACATGCTGATACGCATCCATATCCCCCCAACGCACTGCCATTTTGCTGGAATAAACATGTTTCATAGCACACTCATACCATCATCGGCACTGACAATTGCACCATTAATTAAGCGTGACTCTTCTCCGGCCAAGAGCAATAACAACCCATCTAGATCTTCCGGCGTACCTCTGCGTTGACGCGGTGCATTTTGCTGCAACATATGAGCCGCATCAGTTTCATAACCGTCTTTACTCAACTCGGTAGCAATATAGCCAGGACAAATGGCATTCACATTGATGCCATATTTACCCCATTCTGCCGCCATCGCTTTGGTCATTTGAATCATTGCCGCTTTACTTATACCGACCATCCCCAATTGAGGAATAACCCGCAGTCCGGCAACAGAACCAATATTAATAATTTTGTGTTGTTTTTTAGGATCTCCTTTGGCGCGTGCCACCATGCGTTTTGCCGCTTCCTGTGCCACAAAAAACGCGCCTCGCTGATTGGTATCCATCACGTACGCATATTCATCCGGAGTAACATCAAGCAAACGTTGCGCCAATGAAACACCCGCATTATTAATCAAAATGTCCAAGGGTCCAGCTTCGGTTTCTGCATGTGCAATCGCAGATTTGATACTGGCATAATCGCTGACATCCAATTCCACCACGTGCGCAGCACCCCCATCCGCCTCGATCTCAGCCCGCAACTCCTTGAGTCGATCCATGCGTCGCGCGGCCAATACCACTTGCGCTCCGGCTTTCGCCAATACCTTGGCAAAACGTGCTCCCAAACCACTTGATGCACCTGTAATCAAGGCAATTTTGCCTTCAAAGTTAACTTCAATTCCCATCTAATACTCTCCAAAAATCTTACCGAATTTATTTCTTCTGATACTATTTTTCTTACAATGTCAGTGCCCACGCGACCTTTGTCATCGTTTTTTCAATCCATTAGCAAGAATAGCGCAACAACACATCATGATGACATATCTTGCACGCTGTAACGATGCGATTACGCGTTACAACACAAAAAAATACACACTACCATCTAAGCACCTTCCCTCACTTCCTCACCCATATCACCTATTATGATTTACGCACATCAACAAATGCAGCATTAAGCCACGATCATCACACCACATGGTTGCGCAATTCTTACTTAGAAGGTACCATTCTGGCAGGAAATAAGCACGTTCGTACTATATTTAGCACAATGTTATCCGATTGCCCCATTTTCATTACTCTAAACAAATCAAAGACAATCACTATGACGAACCAACTATCTGAGCAATTTGGCCCACGAGACGTAATGGAATACGATGTCGTGATTGTTGGCGGAGGTCCTGCCGGACTATCTGCCGCAATTAAAATCAAGCAACTAGCGGCCAGCACAAAACAAGAAATTTCTGTCTGCGTTCTAGAAAAGGGAGGGGAAACAGGCGCGCACATACTTTCAGGCGCGGTGTTAGATCCTATTGCAATAAATGAATTATTCCCAGACTGGAAAGAACTTGGTGCGCCACTGCTTACGCCCGTCACAGAAGATCGTTTTCTGGTACTAAGCGAAAAAAAATCCTACAAAACCCCCGAATGGTTATTGCCATCCTGCTTTCAAAATCACGGCAACTACATCGTTTCATTAGCCAATGTGGTTCGCTGGTTAAGTCAGCAAGCGGAAAATGCTGGTGTTGAAGTTTTCCCCGGTTTTGCCGCAGCCGAAATTCTCACCAATCCAGATGGTTCAGTCAAAGGAGTGGCTACCGGAAATATGGGGATAAACCATGACGGCACGCCAGGCCCTAGTTTTCAGCAAGGCATGGAACTCCATGCAAAATATACCCTATTTGCCGAAGGTGCACGCGGTCATCTGGGTAAACAGCTCATTGCAACATTTGCGCTAGATGCTGGTCGCGATCCACAAACATACGGTATCGGCATCAAAGAATTATGGGAAATCGACCCTAAAAAACATCAGCCGGGTCTGGTCATTCACACGGCAGGCTGGCCATTAGCGTCCGACACCTATGGCGGTTCATTCCTCTACCATTTAGAAAACAATCAGGTAGCTGTTGGTTTCGTACTTGGCTTGGGCTATGCTAACCCTTATCTATCCCCTTACGAAGAATTTCAGCGGTATAAAACACATCCTGCGATCCGCGACTTTTTTGAGGGTGCAAAACGAATTTCATATGGGGCACGTGCGATTGCTGCAGGTGGATTGCAATCACTACCCAAATTAACGTTCCCTGGCGGGGCATTAATCGGATGCGAAGCTGGTTTTTTAAATATGAGTCGCATCAAAGGTAGCCACACAGCCATGAAGAGTGGGATGCTCGCGGCAGAATCAATCGTAACAGCACTAAGTGCTGGACGCAGTCACGATGAACTAACCAGCTATGGAGAGGCTGTCACTGGCTCATGGATACATACTGAGTTGCACAAGGCCCGCAATGTCAAACCGTGGCTAGCCAAAGGCTTATACCTCGGCGCCGCTATGGTTGGCATCGATCAAATTGTATTCAAAGGGAAAGCGCCGTGGACACTCCATCACACCCATGCAGACCATGAATGCTTACGTCCTGCAGCCGAATACCAAGCGATTGTCTATCCCAAACCAGATGGCAAACTCACATTTGACCGCTTATCGTCAGTATTTATTTCGAATACCAATCATGCAGAAAATCAACCTATCCATTTAACATTAAAAAATACATCAACACCAGTCAGCATTAATCTGGCGATCTACGCGGGTCCTGAGGCACGCTACTGTCCTGCTGGCGTATATGAATTCATTAAAACGGACGATGGAGCCGACAAATTACAAATCAATTCCCAAAACTGCGTTCATTGTAAAACCTGTGATATTAAAGACCCAACCCAAAACATCGTTTGGGTCACACCGGAAGGCGGCGGCGGCCCCAATTACCCCAATATGTAATTAAAATAACGCTTAACAAGTCCGACATGCGCTATCTTGGGATCGCCATGTCGGCATTACCGCAGCGCTTGAAGCAGCTTGGACTATGGTCATCAATGATCCCAATCGCCTGAAGATAGGCATAAATAATCGTCGAGCCAACAAATTTAAAACCGCGCCTGAGCAAGTCTTTAGACATACGGTCTGACAACGCCGTTTTGGTCAGCCGCACTTTATGTTCGTGGTGCAAATTCACGATGGGTGTACCATCCACAAACTCCCATAAATAAGCATCAAGCCCACCACATTCGTGACGCAACTGAAGATATGCTTTCGCATTTGATATCGTCGCTGCAACTTTTAAACGATTCCGAACAATGCCAGGATTCAGCAGTAAACTAGCTACTTTATCCGCATCATACAAGGCAATTTTTTCAGCATCCCAACCATCGAAGGCACTACGATAAGAATCCCGTTTATTCAAGATTGTTTCCCAACTCAAGCCTGCTTGCGCACCCTCAAGATTCAACATTTCAAACAATGTGTTTTCATCGTGGCAAGGCACTCCCCATTCATGGTCATGGTAGGCAAGGTAACGGGAGTTGGCAGGATTAGCCCATTCACAGCGTGGAATACTCATGGAAGTTTGCTCGAAAATTGAATCAAGTCACTTTATCGCATTTTCAGATTTTGAGCACCTAATTACGAAGAAGTAATCCGACTGTCTGCCCCAGCTACAACAATCAATTCAGCCATGCGACTCTGGATTTCGCAAAATATTTCTTCCAGTTCTTTGATAAACATCATATTTTCTTTTTTTAAATTGTATTTAAACCATAAAATCGCAACTTACCCCCATTTTCCCATGAATCCAAATGGTATTTATTCTCATTATCATTTAAAATAAGTTATCGTCATTGACTACACTGGTATTCACTATCATGCATAGCTCCTCTGCCACCACATTAGAACGCGATACTGCCACGGCCTACGCCCCAGCGACCAGCACCTCACCCCGATCGCTAGATCAATTACGGGTAGGAGATCGCGGTCTAGTGGGAGCAATAAATCAGATTGCAACTTCTCTTGTCCAGTTTGATCCACATTTGGCACGACGTCTGATGGAAATCGGTTTTATTCCCGGCGAACCGCTTCAAGTTCTGCACAAAGGATTTTGGGGAGGAGAACCTATTGCCATCAGAATTGGCCAATCGACTTTTGCCTTACGCCGTTTTGAAGCGGCACTTATTACTGTTGTTCCTGCGCTGTCGGTTATCCCCACAACCACCTCCGATTAATCGCATATGCTCTCGTTAATGCAATTTGTAAAGCTTTACAGATGACTACCGCACTCACTTTTTCGCCTCTCGTCGCACTGGTTGGCAACCCTAATTGTGGCAAAACAGCTTTATTTAATCGGCTGACCGGCGCACGCCAAAAAGTTGCCAATTTTGCTGGTGTCACGGTGGAGCGTAAAATTGGGCGCTATCTCTCCAGCTCAGGACGCACGTGGCAAATTCTGGATCTTCCCGGGACATACAGCCTGAATGCCAGCACCCCTGACGAGCAAATTACCCAAGCTGTGATCACTGGACAGCACCGCTCCGAAGCCATGCCGGATGCAATTATTTGCGTGGTTGATGCGACTAATTTACGGCGCGGCCTACGCATTGCGCTTGAACTTAAGCAACTTCACGTTCCACTAGTATTGGCCATTAATATGGTCGACGTGGCTCGTCGTCGCCAAATTCAGATCGATTTAGCGGCATTATCCGACGCACTGGGTATGCCAGTAGTTGAAACTATTGCAGTGCAACCTCAAGGTGAAGCAGAATTACTCACTGCTCTGGAACAACTCGCACTCACCCCTGAAAAAAAACCACCAGTCACCCTCTCCGTCCTTTCAGCACCGGAATTACAACAACAAGTCAACGCCATTTTGCAGCGCTGTGTCCAACAAACCGAGTTGGCATCGCACTGGAGCGAAAAAATTGACCGAATTGCTTTGCATCCCTTGTTTGGCACAGCGATTTTCTTAACCTTAATGTTCTTGGTATTTCAGGCGGTATTCTCGTGGGCCGCATGGCCAATGGATGCGATTAAATCCAGTGTCGATGCGCTTGGCAGCCTATTGCAAGAACTCATGCCAACAGGGGTGTTACGTGATTTGCTGGTTCAGGGCATTATTGGCGGAAGTGGTGCCGTTTTAGTTTTTTTACCTCAGATCATTATTCTATTTTTCTTTATCCTGACACTCGAGGACTCTGGTTATTTACCCAGAGCTGCGTTTTTACTAGATCGCTTGATGGGAAGTGTTGGCTTATCTGGACGCGCCTTTATTCCACTGTTGTCTAGTTTCGCCTGCGCCATTCCCGGCATCATGTCGACCCGCACGATACAAAATCCGCGGGATCGCCTCATTACTATCATGATCGCCCCACTCATGACCTGTTCCGCACGGCTACCGGTCTATACATTAATAATCGCCGCCTTCATACCCGACAAACAACTTTTAGGACTGATTAACTTGCAGGGTGTCGTCTTATTTTTACTTTATCTTGCAGGAATTTTATCCGCCATGCTAGTCGCTTGGGTAATGAAGCCACGCAAATCTAGTAATCACGCATTGATGTTGGAATTGCCCGACTACCGCTGGCCAAACCTGCGCAACTTGTCGCTCGGTCTATGGGAACGTATTCGCATCTTTGTGACGCGCGTGGGCACCATTATTCTAGCGCTGATGGTATTACTCTGGTTCTTGAGCAGTTTTCCGGGTGCGCCAGCCAACGCCCCACATCCAGCGATCTATTATAGTATTGCAGGTATACTCGGACGTGGACTGGAAGTTATTTTTGCCCCAATCGGATTTAATTGGCAAATTTGTATTGCGCTGGTACCTGGCATGGCAGCACGTGAAGTCGCAGTGGCTGCACTTGGGACCGTTTACGCTTTATCGCAACATGGTGACGATCTGGCGCAAACATTACAACCCCTCATTGCCCATTCTTGGAGCCTACCAACAGCACTCTCTTTATTGGCGTGGTTTGTCTTTGCTCCGCAATGTATTGCCACATTAAGTGTTGTAAAACGTGAAACCAACTCATGGCGCTACCCTGTCATTATGGCAAGCTATTTATTTGGACTCGCTTATGCGGCCTCATTTATTACCTATCATCTTGCTGGATTTTTGCTGCAATAATACCTACAGGAGTCAACCACTATGCAACTCATTATTTGCAGTTTGATTGTGCTAGCATCCGCCCTCTTTGTGGCCAAGAGATGGCTCCCTGCTGGACTTAAACAACGTATTCAGCGCCTTACCATGAAAAATAAAACTCCTGCCAATAACGCCTATACTACCGGAACGGGCTGCAGTAACTGCTCGTCTTGTGGCAATTGTGCGAGCGATTCAACTAAAATAATACAAAAGGTAGTTTTTGTTCATGGTAAATAAGCGCTTCACTATAGTAAGCTGAAGAATCATATTTATTCGATGCCGATGACATGCAAACAGTTATTTTTGACAAAACAGATAAAGGTCGTGATGAAATCATTACGCGAAAATATCGCTTGGCTAACCGCTTGCGCACCTTGCTGGTCATGGTGGATGGTAAATCGACACAAGAAGAATTATTAAAAAGAGTAGCGGGTTTAGGCTTGAACAAAGCGGATTTTGATGGATTAGTGGATGATGGTTTTATTCAAGACCCATCCGCTCGACACAAACCAAAACAGGATGATAGTACGCCCTCTCACCCTACGATGACTCCAGCACAACTGTTCCAGCTCTTAGCTGATTTTTACACTCAAGCCATTCAGGAAAATCTCGGGCTGCGTGGGCATGCATTACAACTTCAGGTTGACCAATCTACAACTCTGCAAGAATTTTTGATTTTTCGCAGCCCTTTTCTTGATGCAATCAAGAAAATAAAAGGCGAACAAAAAGTACTCGTATTGCGTCAACAACTTGATGATATTCTCAACATCATTCCTACACAATTCAGAAGTCAACCATAAAAAAAAGACCGGAACCGGTCTTTTTTTTATGGTGAACACGACTTCAGCAATTACTCTTCAATTCCCTGACTTGACAAATATTCTTCATAGGTTCCACGGAAATCAATAAATTCATTTTCCTTGATTTCAATAATACGCGTCGCCAAACTAGAAACAAATTCGCGATCATGTGAAACAAAAATCAAGGTACCGGCATATTTATCCAAGGCGATATTCAGCGACTCAATGGATTCCATATCCATGTGATTGGTGGGTTCATCCATCAACAGTACGTTGTGACGTCCTAGCATCAGTTTGCCGTACATCATCCGACCTTTTTCACCACCAGACAATACCTTAACGGATTTTTTTACTTCATCGCCACTAAATAACAACCGTCCTAGAATCGAACGCACAGCTTGGTCATCATCACCCTCTTGAGTCCAATCGCCCATCCAATCGGTCAACACTTTTCCATTCGCAAATTCTTCAGTTGGATCTTGTGGCATATAACCTGGGTTGGCATTTTCAGCCCATTTAACCAAGCCACTATCCGGTTGCAAACCTGCACCAGCAATACAACGAATCAGCGTGGTTTTACCAACGCCATTGGCACCAATAATAGCGATGCGCTCACCTGCTTCGATCATCATGCTGACATTTTTGAATAAAGGGTGATCATAGCCCTTGGAGACATGTTGCAGCTCAACAGCCAATCGATGCAATTTTTTCTCGCCTTCAAATCGCACATAGGGATTTTGTCGGCTAGATGGTTTAATATCTTCGATTTTAATTTTATCAATTTGCTTAGCACGCGATGTTGCTTGGCGCGCCTTCGATTTATTGGCAGAAAAACGCCGCACAAAGTCCTGCAACTCTGCTACTTTATCTTTAGCCTTGGCATTATTGGATAATTGCTGAGCACGGGCCTGTGATGATGCAAGCATATATTCATCATAATTACCAGGATAAACCTTCAAGGTGCCATAATCCATATCCGCCATGTGGGTACACACTTGGTTTAAGAAATGGCGATCATGGGAAATAATGATCATGGTTGAATTACGTTGATTAAGAACATTTTCCAGCCAACGAATCGTATTAATATCCAGATTATTGGTTGGTTCATCCAGCAAAAGAATATCTGGATTCGAAAACAATGCCTGCGCTAACAGTACCCGCAATTTCCAACCTGGCGCTACACCACTCATATTACCTTGATGCTGACTAATCGCAATCCCAGCACCGAGCAGTAATTCACTAGCGCGCGATTCAGCGGTATAACCATCAAATTCAGCAAATTTTGCTTCCAGATCAGCCGCTTTCATATAATCATCATCAGTGGCTTCTGGATTCGCGTAAATCGCATCGCGTTCGGTCATGGCGGCCCACATTTCCACATGCCCCATCATAACCACATCCAGCACGCGCATGTCTTCATAGGCGAATTGATTTTGGCCTAATTTACCCAAACGTTCGCCTGGATCCAGCATCACGGTACCGGCACTTTGATCAAGATCGCCACCGAGAATTTTCATAAATGTGGACTTACCACATCCATTGGCGCCAATCAAGCCGTAGCGATTACCATCGCCAAATTTGACTGAAATGTTTTCAAACAATGGCTTAGCGCCAAACTGCATGGTGATATTAGCTGTGGATAGCATATCTATTCCAATCTTATACGTTAAAAATCAAACACTTACGTTTTTATATTATCGGTTCTAACGAAGTCTTACGAAGTGAATCGAAGTATTAGAGAACATTAGAGAGCAAAAACATCAATAACTTAGGAGCGCATTTTACATGAATTGGACCCGAGAAAACGAACTGGCGGCGAACAAAGAGGGTTGGGGTATCTGCACGGTACTGTCAACTTAATGAACTGAAAAAGCGACGGGAAGCAATCGAGGTGGCATTGTCTCGAAAAGGGGGGAAGGGAAAGTGTTATTTATTGGATAATATTTACAGAGGTGATCTTATTCCAAAGGGAGAAAGCCTGATTTCGGACGGCATGGTAGTGCGCCGCCGGCAGGCAGTTTCGTTGGCAGCGAAAAGGATTGTTAATCTGTGCGTGCGCAGATAAAAAGCGTTGCGCATGACCCGGTGATTTGAATCTTCGCATTTGCCGCTCGCGTTGTCGCGTGGGTTGATGCGACACTTCGGCCCGATTGTTCAGGCTCTTGTGTTGGCGATGTTCTACGCCGGGCATGATTTGTACTTTGGCGGCAGCGTAGATCTTGAGCTTATCGGTGATCAACACCCGCGGCGCATAGCGCAATCCCGTAAGCAGCTTGCGGAAAAACCGCTTTGCCGCATGCCGGTTCCATCGGCTTTGCACCAAAACGTCGAGCGTGTTGCCGTCCTGATCCACGGCGCGCCACAGGTAATGATGCTTGCCATCAGCTCCTCGATGTCCCGAAAGCTCAGGCTAAAACGAAAATACAGCCACACCACATGGCTGATGATGTCCGATGGACAACGAAACCCGCGGTAAATATCTGATCTTTTCATCCAAAAAATAGTAGCGACTTTCTACGCCATCGACAAGTTGACAGTACTACCGATGATGGTGGATGCGCTACGCTTATCCACCCTGCAGTTAAATTGGTATATTGGTAATTTCTCACTCCCCTAAAGCGCCAACCCGATTTAGCATCAGGAATCATGATGCCCAATATTAGGCATCATTCTTTCTGGCTATCGTTGAAACATTTACTTACCCCCCTATTGCACCCGCTGAGAAATCACGATGACCGCGCTTTTCCCGTTGGCAGTAACTTTTATTTGCATTGGGAAGGCACCATCCGGCACGGCTGTGGCTGTAAACATTTTTGTTTCAGGATTAAACTTCAACCATTTCGGCAAGCTTTGCCCTGTCATAGTCTCTACCACAATAGCCGTATCATTTCCAGGCGACGCATTGAATGTTTCCGTCGGCAAAGCAAAGCTAAACCCGCTTCCTGCTGTTGCCATCTCTTTTGGAACAGTGACCACAATCATGCCAGTGTCACCCACTGCTGCTTGACGATCCATAGAGACTGACACAGCGCCATTACCTACTGTATTTGACACCATCGCGCTGCTACCAGAGCTTGACGAGTCGGCAACCTGCAACAACGGTGGCGGATTGGTGGCGGGTGTCGGCAACACGATATTGGATGGAACGACAGAGGGCGGTGGAACGACAACAGAAGGTTGCGCTAAGTCACTTCCACCGGAGAACGAATTACCGGTAGTTGAAATCAGTACATTTCCCGTTGCAGAAGTAAACTTGGCGTAACCGGCGGCATTGATGACCGTCCCGTGCTGTTGCGCAATGCTTCCATTAGAACTGACCGTCAAACTTCCTGAACTGGTGGTATTACCCAAAGTCAAATTGCCACCGCTATTGTTTTCAGTAATATTCTGTCCGCTTGCCGAAACGACGCCGCCAAAGCTGTTCCCCTGGTTGCCTACAGAAATATCTGCCGGTGTTCCATTATTGGCTGCGGACAAATTGGTTGTTCCTGCAACCGTGATGGTCTCCCCGTTTGCCTGTGAAATGGTTCCGCCAGTATTCGACAAAGCCAGATTACCGGTACTGTTAATTGTGCCGATAACCAAACCACCGCCTGCGTCAGTCAGCGTAACGTTATTGCCTGTTGTGACATTCACATCACCACCGAACGAGTTGCCCGCATAGGCAAGAATGACATTATTATTTCCCGCCACGATATTGCTTGTACCGGTTACGGCCAAAACGCCGATTTGTGTCACAGCCCCGGCACTGGTAGTGTTCAAATTACCATTGACAGTTGTCGCACCAAAGTTGGTTGTTCCTCCATTGGTCGTTGTTGTAGTCAGATTAGCGGTATTACCGCTGACAGAAAGATTACCGCCCGAAGTCAGCGTACTATTTCCGGTCGCATTCAACACCGCCGTCAAAGCGCTCGTATCGGCGATGGTGACATTTCCCCCGGTCGCCGTGACTGTGCCTGCCAGATTGTTGCCACTGTTACCCAGCGTAATATCTCCACCGGTCGCTGTAAAGGTAGAGGTTTGCACTGCCGACAAGGCGGTCCCCGCTGACTGGGTAATCCCGCCCGGAGCAGTGACAGTCAAATTCCCTCCCGAGGCAATATTGCCCAGCACGACCGCCCCATTGGCTTGGGTAATGCCGATATTCCCGCCGACATTAATATTTCCGCCACTCTGAGTGAATGACTGATTCACCGTGAAGTTCCCGCTATTGTCCACCGTGCCGCCGCTTTGATTAAAGTTGTTCACCGCGACATTGCCTGTGCCACCGAGCGTGCCGCCGGAGACGCCGAGGTTATTCAGCTGCATGCTGTTTGACACATTGAGCGCACCCGCAATCATATTCAGAGAGCCGCTGCTGCCAATGCTGTTCAGGTTAACCGCGCCCGCCTGAGCAGGAGCCACGACTGCCCCGTTATTAAAGCTCACAGTCACACCATTGGGGATGACCACATTGGCGACATTCGATAAATCAGGCACAGCACCACCGACCCAGTTCGCCGGATCAAACCAGTTACCCGTTGCTCCCCCTGTCCACGTCACTGAAGTCAATTGGGTAATATTTGCAGTTGTCGATGCACTGGTATTATTGAGAGTGTAATTGGCGCTATCGGTGCCGGAAGCGCTAATCCCGCTAACCGTAACCGCAACGCCGGCACCCACATTCTTATTCGCAAAGTTAGCTGAGGTATTGGTAAAATTAACCGTGTCCCCGGCTATCACACCACTGCTGGATAAGGAGGCTGCTGCGCTCGTATTGCCATCGTAAACTTTGTTCGACGCAGTTGCGGCGACAGTGATACCCAGTTGGTTAATCACCCCGTTACTACCCGTTAAACTTGTTCCACCGGACAAATAGTAGTTGCCTGAATCTTGACCTGTCAGTGAAATATTATTCACGGAATAGCTCAAATTACTGCCGGCATTTTTAGATGAGAACGCCCCTGTACCGCTTACCGTCACAATGTCGTTTGTCACCAAGCCCGTCATACCAACCGTAACCCCGGACATCGAGGTGGTGCCGTCATAAGTTTTGCTGGCATTACTTGCTGTTGGCGTAATTGCGGCAGGCATGACCGCAAGATTTCCGATGAAATTGAGCGCAGTAAAGTTGCCACCAACGATACTTGTGTTACTGCCACTTATTGAGTAATTGCCCACGACCACGTTACCGCTGGTGCTGGAGGTAGTCCCCGTCGGAGCAAGCGTGAAGGTGACTGATCCACCAGCCCCGTCAGTCCATGTAGAAGTGTTGCCGCTGACATTCGACTGAGTCAGTGTAGTAATCACGCTGCTATTATTAAGATATTGCGCACTGGCTATGGTATAGGTCGGTGGCGTCCCATAGGAAGACGAGGTATTTGTTACCTTTACCAACAGTTGATCAGCCGGAATAATGGTGTAACTGCCGTTGGCATAAGTAATATTATAATTGCCATTGTTCGCCGTATAACCAGTTGGAACCAACACGCCAGTGTACGTTCCCGCAGAGTTTATACTGCTATTGCTTCTGGAAATTGCTAACGTTCCACCCAACACCGCATTCGTTTCACCATTCACAAAGCCGGTAAAATTCACTCCGTTATAGCCGACAGTATCAGTTTGAGTAACAATTTTAGCATCGTTGTTGGCAGTGACCGTCAACGACGCAGGTGTAATATTGGCGGTTAATCCACTCGGTTGCGTTACGCTATAGTTACCTGAATCAGCGCCACTTAAAGCATAGCCACTCACTGTGACGGATTTCCCATTAGTAACGTTTGCGTCAGCAAATGTACCCACAGCTGATGATGAATTAACCGACACAACATCATTAGTCAACTGAGTAACGGTTGCTCTGCCGGTTAAACTTGCATTTGTTGTTCCATCGTATATTTTATTGCCTGCAGACACGCCGCCAACCGTCAGCGCTAATTTGCTCACGGTGTAGTTACCTGTGAGCGCTGCAAATGTATAGTTGCCCGCATCGGCACCGGACAGTGCAGTCACCGATTCAACGCCGGTATAGCTGCCCGCATTCAAATTGCCGCTGGTACTGGTATTGCCGGTGGTGTTCACCGCAATGGTCGCGGTACCCAGTTGATCGTTCGCTATCGCATTGGTGAAGCTGGCTGTACCTGCCGATAACGCAGAACCGTAAACTGAACTTCCGGTAGCAATGGAGCCAGTCAACGCTAATTTGCTAACCGTGTAATTACCGGTGGTCGCTGCAAAAGTGTAGTTGCCCGCATCGGCA
>Ga0302155_10000023_pt1 | contig 135090 bp, 113 predicted proteins | sample I_Bog_N3_1_FD_193508 | JGI IMG/M metagenome (GOLD analysis project Ga0302155, IMG submission 193508) | Peat permafrost microbial communities from Stordalen Mire near Abisko, Sweden - I_Bog_N3_1 | ecosystem: Environmental > Terrestrial > Soil > Wetlands > Peat | place: Sweden: Abisko... | reverse complement strand
GAGTTACATCCCGCCCCAAGACCCCACAGCGACCATTGACTCCAACATACCAATTTTCCATTACCGCAGAAACTGACTGCATCAATGAAGGAGTAGTGGAATATTGCTGGAAGCAACCAGCGTCCAGCACCGTCCAATGGAAGCCAACACACAATGGCATACTGAATGGCATACCAGAGGCAACAAAAAAAGAAAAAGCCCTTGAAAATCAAGGGCTTAATCAATTTTTCTGGCGGAAGGTGTGAGATTCGAACTCACGGAGGCTTTAACACCTCGCCAGTTTTCAAGACTGGTGCATTCAACCGCTCTGCCAACCTTCCAAGCCAGCTATTATAGATGAGTATTTTGCGTAATGCTAGGGGTAATTGACTTATTTTGCTGTATTACGACAAAATAATCTGTCCTTTTGCATAAATTTCTGGCGAATCACCCTAAATACGCTTTTTCATCTTCTTAAAGGCCGGTTTTTTGTGCAATAAATGCTTTCATCTGCGCGACATCCGCTTCCATAACAACAAAATGCTGTGGCAATGCCTCTAAATTTTCAAATCCCGCAGGTCGCGGCGCATCATGCCCTAAGGCTTCTTGTATGGTTTCATTGAACTTGGCTGGCAAAGCTGTCTCCAGTACGATCATCGGCACCGCTGGATCGCGCACTTCTAGTGCAACCTTGACGCCATCTGCCGTGTGTGTGTCAATCGTAATGCCATAGTTTGCCTGTACCGCACGTATCGTGGCTAAACGATCTGTATGCACTGACTTCCCTGAAATGAATCCATACTGCGCAATCTGTTTAAACTCATCACCATCGCTACCAGGACCACCCGATAAATCGAATCCGCCCGCCGTGTCCACTTTTTTGAATAATGCGACTACCCGCTTGCTGTCACGTCCGACTAAATCAAAAATAAAACGCTCAAAATTCGAGGCCTTGGAGATGTCCATTGATGGACTGCTGGTGTGATATGTTTGCGCCGATTTGCGGACTGTGTATTTGCCCGTTTTGAAAAATTCGTCTAGCACATCGTTTTCGTTGGTTGCGACGACTAATTTGTCAATCGGCAAACCCATCATCCGGGCAATATGACCAGCACAGATATTTCCAAAATTTCCAGATGGAACAGTGAAGGAGACTTTTTCTGTGTTGGATGTCGTCACCGACAAATAACCGCGGAAATAGTACACTACCTGTGCAACCACCCTAGCCCAGTTGATCGAATTGACCGTGCCGATTTTTTGGTGCGCTTTGAACGCCAAATCGTTGGATACGGCTTTGACTAAATCCTGACAATCATCAAATACGCCATCTACTGCGATATTGTAAATATTATCGTCCGCCAGACTGAACATTTGCGCCGTTTGAAAGGCACTCATTTTTTTATGCGGTGACAACATAAATACCCGTATCCCGCGCTTGCCACGCATAGCGTATTCGGCCGCGCTTCCGGTATCACCGGATGTCGCACCAAAAATGTTCAATTCAGCATGCTGTTTATCTAATGTATATTCAAATAAATTTCCCAGCAACTGCATGGCCATATCTTTAAATGCCAATGTCGGACCGTTAGATAAGGATTGCAAAAACAAACCTGGCTCTAACTGATGTACCGGAGTAATTTGCGCAGCATCTCCCCGACTAGCATTGCAATACGCTGCCGCCGTGTAGGTTTTTTGGGTTAAAGCCTGCAAATCGGCCAATGGAATATCGGTGGCAAATTTGGCTAACACAGCGCAGGCTAAATCGGCATACGATAAACCGCGCCACAACGTAAGTTCAGCATCCGTAATCTGTGGATAGGTGGCGGGTAAAAATAGTCCTCCATCTTCCGCCAGACCACCTAGCAAAATAGTAGAAAAAGAATGCTGTGCGGTTTGTCCGCGTGTGGATACATAATGCATGTGATTGAGTTTGCTAGTGTAAAGAGTATTGATCAAAGTCGGGAGCCGCGTCACATTGACAGTGGCTGGCTCCACTAAAGCAGCTATTGTAACTATTATAGCTTCTTAGCGCCAGAATCGCCCCCATTTTGCAATGCCTCCAACTCTTCTTCGCTAAATCCAGCAGCGCGTCTCGCTTCCAGATTAAATGGCGGGCGGCATTTGGGTGCGGCGTAGCGCAACGCTAAATCACGGTAACAGGACAAGGGCTCAAGTTGACGCTGCTGACATAAATAGCCAAACCAACGATTTCCAATCGCAACATGTCCAATCTCGTCGCGCAAGATGATATCGATAATCGCTGCACCCGCATGGTCGCCGACTTGCGCTAATTTATTCCGTGTTGACGGTGCCGCGTCGAGTCCGCGGGCTTCCATCGTGCGCGGCACTAATGCCATCCGTGCCAATACGTCCCCTTGCGTCTTCGCTACCATTTCCCATAAGGTATCGTGACCAGAAAATTCGCCATAACGATAACCCATGGTCTGCAGATGGGCTGATAATAGCGAAAAATGCAGCGCCTCTTCGTCTGCCACTTGTAACCAATCCCGATAATAAGCCGCAGGCATTCCAGAAAATCGCCAGATTGCATCTAACGCCAGATTAATAGCGTTAAACTCGATGTGACATAAAGCATGCAATAAACCAGCTCTGCCTTCCGCTGTACGCATAGTTCGTCGCGGCACTTGTAACGGAGGAACCAACAATGGCACATCCGGTCGACCGGGAATGACTAAGGCCTGACCCGCAGGCAATCCGAGACGGGAATCATTGACAGATAGCACGCTCTCCGTGTCTAGTTCAATTGGATGCACCGACGTATAACCGGCATAAGCTGCCCGCACCTGCGCCACTTTGTCGGCAGGATCGCTGGTCGCTAGGGCGCGTAGTGCCAATAAACGCAACTCAGCTTGCACCGGCAGTGCTGTTTGTCGGTCAATTTGATCTATTGTTACTGAATTCAAAGTAAGTAATGCCCCGATGGAGAGTAAAATAATGGTTTTCAGCGCCATTCTAACAAAACAATTATGCCTATCTACCAATTAAATGATGCCATACCACAGATTGATGCTACTGCATTCATCGCCGATTCAGCCACCATTATCGGAAAAGTTGCCATTTCAGCCAACGCCAGCGTTTGGTATGGCGTGACAATACGTGGCGATAATGAACTAATTTCTATCGGCGAAAACAGTAATGTACAAGAAAATTCCGTCCTCCATACCGATATGGGTAGCCCGCTGAGTATCGGCATGAATGTCACGGTGGGACATCAGGCGATGCTTCATGGCTGTACTATTCAGGATGGTGCGTTAATCGGCATGCAGGCCATCGTGTTGAATGGTGCTGTCATCGGAAAAAATTGCCTTGTGGGGGCCGGTGCGCTGGTCACTGAAGGAAAAACATTTCCAGATAATTCCTTGATCGTCGGTACCCCAGCCAAAGTATTGCGCACATTATCTGATGAGGAAATTGCGAAAATGCACAAAAATACGGCAAATTATGTTGAACGCGGCCATGTTTTTCGTACCGGACTAGTGTTGCTTTAACATTATTTAATGCTGCTTTCGCCCTGATGTACCAACGACATTACGTCCACCCAAGAATAGTACTTATACGATCATGACTGATAAATTACAAAAATTCATGTTCCCCGATGCAACTGTGCGCGGGGAATTAGTTGAACTTAATCTTACTTGGAAACATGTTTTAGCACATCAATCCTATCCATTGCCGGTACAAAATTTATTGGGTGAACTTCTGACCGCCGCCGCCTTATTGTGCAGCAATCTTAAGTTCGATGGCAGCATGATTATGCAAATTCATGGTGATGGCGCGATTAAACTACTGGTGGTTGAATGCAATGAACGGCTACAACTGCGTGCTATGGCCAAATTAGCAGAGAACGCCGTCATCACTGACCATACCACCTTAGCTGATATGGTCAACGTGCACGGACGAGGACGCTTTGCCATCACATTAGACCCAAGCAATAAGCTTCCTGGTCAACAAGCATATCAGGGTATCGTTCCGCTGGAAGGAGACAGCATTGCAGAGGTAATCGAAAATTACATGAAGCAATCGGAGCAGCTTGATACGAAATTATGGCTAGCATCAGATACACATATCTGTCGTGGATTACTGTTGCAACGCCTCCCCTATCATGGTGGCACCATCGACAGTGCGGCAGCAGAAGACCATGAAGAAACGTGGCAACGCGCCAAAGTATTAGGCAGCACACTAAAGCGCGATGAATTACTCAGCACTACGACTGACACCCTATTGCACCGCTTATTCTGGGATGAGACATTACAGGTATTTGAACGCGTTTCCGTCTCATTTTCTTGCTCATGCAGCCGCGAAAAAGTAGGCAATATGCTAACGATGCTTGGTCAAGCAGAAGTGACCGAAGCTGTGACCAGCTTAGGAAAACTGGATGTCAATTGCGATTTTTGTGGGAAGCCGTATGTCTTTGATGCCGTTGATTGCGCACAGTTATTTATACCTCCAGAATCCACGATAATACTAGAGTCGGACCAAACACATTAAATTTAGCCCTAACGTCACTATATGAGTATGGATTATGCCATTGCATGCATTTTTTGAAGTACCATCACTGACCTTATTTTTTTTGCTTGAATAGAAGACTATGGCACGTGTTATTTTTGGAGGCTCCCAGGCTGCATTATTATGTATATTTATCAGTGCCGGTGTGTGTGCTGCAGATAAACCTCAACCAGTAGAAGCGTGTGCAGGCGATAATAATTGGCCTCCAATGAGTTACCAGATCCTTCCGGGAAGCGCCATAGAAGGTATCTCATCCGCGTTGCTAACTGAAATTTTTAAAAAACCCAGTGGATTAACGATCTCACTGCGCCCATGGGCACGCTGCCTGTTTGAAACTGAATCAAACAGCAACGCCGATATTGCGATGTCGGTTTTTAAAACCACTGAACGTGAAAAGATATTTAATTTTTCAACTAGCTATCATAGCCTGACACCATCTTACCTATTTTCTACTAACCGTTATTCTCAAGCACCACTACAAACGCTATCTGATTTGGCTAAATTCAATGTCTGTTCACTTCACGGTGCTGCGACACCTTACACGCATTTGCCAAAGGGAAAAATTGAAAGTGGTGCTAATAGCTACCTTAGTCTCATCAATAAAATAGATCAAAACCATTGCGATATCGTGGTTGATATGGGAGAGGTCTTGTCTGGACTTGCTATTTTGGGACAATTTCCTCAAAACAACACGACCTATCAGGTAGTTCCCTTGCCGCAGACCAGTGCTATGCCGGTCTATTTCGCTATTAGCAAAAAAAATCCTCGCGCTATTCAGCTCATCACCACAATCAATCATGGTATTGAGGCTGCAAGCAACAACGGTAAAATGAAAGCCATCATTTTGCGTTATCATAGTGGCACCAATTTACCGATGCTGATTTTACCACCGACGGCCAATTCTGCACAACGTAACACGGTAAGTCTGATTCAGCCACCGCCTCCGGAACCCATCCCGACGCACATGAATAAGCACATCAATAAACACATCAATAAGCACATCAATAAGCACATCAACACGTTATAAAATCACATTCCGACTTACAAGCAAGCGCGTCAACGCAGCGACCACCTCAGCAATCACCGTTTCCCACCCGCCACCATGGGGTTGACGAAATAAACGCATGCATGGATACCAAGGAGAGTCGGAACGACGTGTGTGCCAACGCCAATCTGCACGGTAATCAGGGAGCAATAACCAACACGGCTTCCCTAATGCACCAGCCAAATGCGCGACCGCTGTATCCACACTAATCACTAAATCAAGATTAGCGACCAATCCGGCAGTATCAGCAAAATCATGTAACTCTGATCCCCACGCCAATAACGACATTCCTTCGGGTGGACAGGCAGCTTCTGCTTCACCGTGCCCTTTTTGCAAACTGATCAGACACACTCCCGGAATCGCACTCAGCGGTCGCAACAAGTCGAGTGTGTGCAACGAGCGATCTGCATCATTTTCAAAATCAGCATTGCCATTCCAGACCAAACCTACGCGCAATCCAGGACCTATGCTGCCACTACGCCGGGCCCATGTCGCTTCTATTTCTGGATCGGTTGTTAGATAAGGAACTGTCGCAGGAAGCGTATCTGCCCTAGTCGCGCATAAATACGGCAAACTCATCGGCGGCACCCAATAATCCCATCCCGTATGCGGCACATCGGCATGAAATGAGAGTGCTTGATCAATACCTTCCATACGGGAAAATAAGGCGACCAGTCCGGGATGACACACTATACTGATAGTGGTAGCACCGCGCGCTTTAACAAGTGCAACATAACGACTATAAAAAATCATGTCGCCATGGCCCGCTTCAAATCCAATAACCAGTGCTTTTCCGTGCAATGATTCACCACGCCAGCGTGGGCAGGTGAAATGCGTGGTCAAGTGTTCATACTGCCAGCGACTTTCTAAATTCAACCACCCCTGCTCCCAACGCTCTTGACGCAGCAACAGATAACTTAGATTGAAACGCGACATGGCATGATGTGGCTGTAATGCTAATGCCTTCAAATAGCATTGCTCCGCTTCCTCTTCGCGCTGCAGACAAGCGAGTAACACACCGAAATTAGACCACACGTCTGGTTCATGTGAGGCGATAAGCGCAACTTGGCGGTAAATTTGCTCCGCTTCGACAAAACGCTTCGCGTCCATCAGCAATACACCAAGCAAGAGCCAAGCGCGTGTCAAAGTGGGATTGCGGGCAATTGCCTCGCGGTAAAAACGCTCTGCTTGAATAAGGTCCTTCGCTTGGGCACGTAGCCATCCCAAATTAATAATGGCTTCAGCTAACTCAGGGGCTAATTCAAGTGCGCGCTCAAAACAGGCTTGTGCCGCCGCACCAGCATCTCCGGCAGCCATCAAACGACTGCCTTCATAAAATGCTGCTTCGGCTTGCGCCCGTGTCATGGGGATGAGTGTAAAGAGGGAGAATGTAACTTAACAGCGTCCGTAGTTACCGGAACAACGGCATCGGAAGCCCCTTGTATAGCATTGGCCTGTAATAACTGAATATAGACTTCATCGTTTTTTAACATCCCCAGTTCAAATCGGGCACGTTCTTCAACTGCGTCAGTTCCTTCTTTCAGGTCACTGACTTCTGAGGCTAATTTGGTGTTACGGGCTTTCAAATCAGCGATTTTTTGATGAGCAACTTCAACTTGTCGCCGCATATCCCACACGCGCAACCATCCACCATGGCCCAGCCATAACGGATACTGTATCATGACAAGCAAAACAAATAAAACAAGAGCGATTATACGCATAACCTTCAGTACAACGAATAGAGTGAATAATGGCACATCGCTACAACAATCCGATGTGCCACGTCAGGTCAACTTCTGAGGTGATTAACGCAAATTATAAAACGCATCGCGACCTGGGTAACTAGCCACATCGCCCAAATCTTCTTCAATACGCAATAATTGGTTGTATTTTGCCATACGATCCGAACGTGACATCGAACCGGTTTTGATTTGCAGCGCATTCGTACCAACCGCGATATCGGCAATGGTACTGTCTTCTGTTTCGCCTGAACGATGCGAGATGACAGCAGTATAGCCAGCACGTTTTGCCATTTCAATCGCAGCAAATGTTTCAGTCAATGTACCAATTTGATTGATTTTGATCAAAATAGAATTGGCGATATTTTCTTGAATACCTCTGCGTAAAATTTTGGTGTTAGTGACAAATAAATCATCGCCAACCAACTGCACTTTTTTACCCAATACGTTCGTCAGTGTAGCCCAACCTTCCCAATCATTTTCTGCCATCGCATCTTCAATGGAAATAATAGGATATTTATCACACCATGTTGCCAACAAATTGGTGAAATCAGCCGCAGAAAGAGTCAAGCCCTCGCCTTCCAAATGATATTTGCCATCTTTGTAGAATTCGCTTGCAGCACAATCCAAACCTAATGCGATTTGTTCGCCTGGCACATAGCCTGCTGCTTCAATTGCTTGAATAATCAGTTTAATGGCTTCTTCATGATTGTCGACGGAAGGAGCAAAACCGCCTTCATCGCCCACTGCTGTAGTCAGGCCTTTGCTTTGCAAAATCTTTTTGAGGTGGTGGAATACTTCTGCACCGTAACGAATTGCTTCTTTAAAACTTGGCGCGCCAACTGGAATAATCATGAATTCCTGAATATCCAAATTATTATCTGCATGTGCACCACCGTTAATGACATTCATCATTGGAACAGGTAATTGCATCGCACCAGAACCACCAAAATAACGGTACAACGGCAAGCCAGCTTCTTCTGCTGCAGCTTTGGCAACGGCCATCGATACCGCCAACATTGCATTTGCGCCTAAACGACCTTTATTTTCTGTTCCGTCCAATTCGATCAGCGTTTGATCCAAAAATGCTTGTTCATTCGCATCCAGACCCATAATTGCTTCGGCAATTTCTGTATTGATATGTTCGCATGCAGTCAACACGCCTTTGCCCATGAACCGTTTCGGATCGCCATCACGCAATTCAATCGCCTCGCGTGAACCAGTAGAAGCACCGGATGGAACTGACGCACGCCCCATCACACCTGATTCCAGCAAAACGTCGCATTCAACCGTAGGGTTCCCACGTGAATCCATGATTTCACGACCAATAATATCAACAATTGCACTCATGTACTGCTCCTTATTAACTTTTTTATCATAACAATATCCCCGATTCCGTGTCGATTCAGGTACATCAGGGATAGTGTGACCTATTGAATGGTATTTTTTAATTCAAACGATTACATACAACATTAACTAAAATCAGACTCTAAAAACCCCTGTTTTTTAACAATGGAATCTAGTTCCGCCAACGTTGTAAGCAATTCTTTCATGCGTGCCAGTGGAACAGCATTCGGGCCATCCGATTTAGCTTCTGCTGGATTAGGATGAGTTTCCATAAATAATCCAGCAATTCCAACGGCAATAGCTGCACGTGCCAGCACAGGAACAAATTCGCGCTGACCGCCCGATGTTGATCCTTGCCCGCCCGGCAACTGCACTGAATGCGTGGCATCAAACACCACGGGACATCCGGTTTCACGCATAATCGCAAGCGAGCGCATATCGGAAACTAAATTATTGTAGCCAAAACTAGCACCACGTTCGCATACCATAAATTGATCCGCCAAGCCCTGCGCTGCTGCTGCTGCACGGGCTTTTGCAATTACATGCTGCATGTCATGCGGCGCCAAAAACTGGCCTTTTTTGAAATTGACTGGTTTTCCGGAGACCGCACATGCCTCAATAAAATCTGTTTGACGGCATAAAAAGGCCGGTGTTTGCAATACATCCACGACGGCTGCCACTGCGGCAATTTCATCAATCGAATGTACGTCTGTTAGTACGGAAACATTGAGCTCACGCTTTACATCCGCCAAAATTTCTAACCCTTTTTCCATTCCCAAACCACGGAAGGAACTGCCGGATGAGCGATTGGCTTTGTCAAATGACGACTTATAAATAAAAGGAATACCCAGTGCGTCGGTAATTTCCTTTAAATGACCCGCCGTATCCATTGCCATCTGACGCGACTCAATCACGCATGGACCGGCAATTAAAAAAAACGGATGATTCAGACCGACCTCAAACCCGCAAAGTTTCATGCTGTTTCCTTATTGGCCAAAATAGCCTTAACGAAAGAGATAAACAAGGGATGTCCGTCACGCGGAGTAGATTTAAATTCCGGGTGGTACTGCACACCCATGTACCATGGGTGGACAGAATGCGGCAACTCCATGATTTCACACAAATTTTCTGTTGGCGTGCGCGCTGATACAATCAGTCCGGCACTTTCGACTCGTGGCAAATAATGATTATTCGCCTCATAACGATGACGATGACGTTCCGTGACTTCTGGGCCGTAGATATCAAACGCTAGCGTACCCGGTTGCACCGCGCAGGTTTGTGCGCCAAGACGCATTGTGCCACCCAAATCGGAATTTTCATCACGCTGCTGCACGTGACCATCGTGATTTTGCCATTCATTGATGAGTGCAACGACAGGTTGATCAGTGGCCTGATCAAATTCTGTTGAGTTTGCATTAGTCAAGCCCGCCATATTGCGGGCATACTCAATCAACGCTACCTGCATCCCAAGACAAATACCGAGATAAGGAATTTTATGTTCACGCGCAAAACGTGCCGCATTGATTTTACCCTCAACGCCACGCTTGCCGAAACCGCCTGGAACTAAAATACCGTCGAATTTTTCCAATGCTTTCGTGCCATTGACTTCGATATCTTCTGAATCCACGTACTCAATATTCACCTGACTTTCAGTGTGAATACCGGCATGACGCAACGCTTCGGTCAGTGATTTATACGACTCGGTCAAATCGACATATTTACCTACCATGCCAATAGTGATTTCGTGTTTTGGATGTTCCAGCGCATAGATCAGTTTATCCCACATGCGTAAGTCAGCCGGTTTCGGGCTCAACCCCAGACGCTCACAAATTAACGCATCAAGACCTTGGTCATGTAGCATTTGCGGAACTTTGTAAATCGTATCGGCATCCCAAAGTGAGATAACGCCTTCTTCACGCACATTCGAAAACAGTGAAATTTTGGCACGCTCATCCGCTGGAATCGGACGATCTGCACGGCACAATAATGCATCAGGAGAAATCCCAATTTCACGCAATTTTTGTACGCTATGCTGTGTTGGTTTAGTTTTCAGTTCGCCAGCAGAAACCAGATAAGGCACCAATGTCAGATGTACAAATGCGACTGTATTTTTGCCGGAACGCAAACTTAACTGACGTGCAGCTTCTAAAAATGGCAACGATTCAATATCACCGACTGTACCGCCAATTTCAACTAATGCCACATCATAGCCTTCAGCGCCACGACGGATATAATCTTGAATTTCATTGGTGATATGCGGAATAACCTGAACGGTTTTACCAAGATACTCACCGCGACGTTCTTTACGAATCACGGATTCATAAATCTGACCAGTGGTAAAGTTGTTGACCTTTTTCATACGGGTCGAAATAAAACGCTCGTAGTGCCCCAAATCCAAATCGGTCTCGGCACCATCATCGGTGACAAACACTTCACCATGCTGAAACGGGCTCATTGTCCCAGGATCGACATTGATATAAGGGTCGAGCTTGATCATAGTGACGGTCAGACCGCGCGATTCAAGAATCGCAGCGAGGGAAGCGGCAGCAATACCTTTGCCTAGTGAGGATACGACCCCACCTGTTACGAATACAAACTTAGTCATTGCAGAAAGTGCCATGCGGCACGAGCGGGAAATTCGAATTATACATCAAAGCACGCTTAAGCCAAAAGCCAAATTTAAACGAAACCCATGAAATTTACCAGCCAGTCAGAATAATCACCTTATTGCGTGGATTATTCTGTTGATTTATTGTGTGACCCTTGCGTATTTAATCGGCTTTATAAATGGGGGAGGAGTCACCGCGTCAACACTATGTGCAATCACAGCTACGTGGCCGATGAGACTTGATGCCACGCCACTATCGACGCCATCAGAGAGTAGCATCTCTTCAAGACGCGATGGAATGACGGGGTAAGAAAATAAATACCCTTGCATATCATCACATCCCGCTTGTTGCAAAAACTCAAGCTGCGCCACTGTTTCAACACCTTCGGCTATCACGTTAAAATTAAGCTGTTTAGCCATACTAATAATTGCACTAGCAATCGCACGATCACTTGAATCAGCAGGAATACCACGTATAAATGAACTATCGATTTTTAATGCATGAATAGGAAAACGTTTTAAATAGGACAAACTTGAATAGCCAGTACCAAAATCATCCAATGACAAATGCACGCCTAATGCAACGATTTGCTCCATAATTGCAATGACGCTATCGGCGCTATGCATTAACATACTTTCCGTAATTTCCAATTCCAGCCATTCTGCTTCCAACTTGCGCTTACTCAAGGCGGCAGCAACACGCCCAGGCAAAGCCAACGAAAACTCGTTCGCAGACACATTCACCGCAATCCGGCACGGTGCCATTCCGGCATTTTTCCAAAGCAGCGCCTGATCACAGGCATTTTCCAATACCCACTCACCGATTTGAACAATCAAGCCCGTTTCTTCCGCCACGCCAATAAACTCGCCCGGAGAGACCATGCCACGATGGGGATCACACCAACGCACCAACGCTTCAGCACCGACAATCATGCCGGTTTGCAAACTAACTTTGGGCTGATAATGCAATACCAACTCATCATGAATCAATGCGCGACGCAAACCAGTTTCCGTATGCAAACGATCCAGCACGCCCTTATTCATTTCCTGACTGTAGAATGAATATCCACGCAACTCTCTACCCTGCTGCACCCGACACATGGCAATATCTGCCTGACGCAATAACTTTTCTGCGTTGTCGCCATCCTGAGGATAAAAGCTAATACCGATACTTGCACCGACCCGCATTTCATGCCCATCCAATATAAAGGGGGCATCGAGCGAATCCAACATTTTTTGCGCAACTAAGCCTGCATGTGCTTCTTGATTAATATCGTACAGTGCAACCGCGAACTCATCATTCCCCAAACGTGACACCATATCGTCGGCGCGCAAACAAGCACGAAAGCGTTCCGCTACCTGTTTGAGCAAGAAATCACCAGCACTATGCCCCAAGGTATCGTTGATCACTTTAAACCGGTCCAAATCCAGATGCAACACAGAACCGAATAGCCGGCCCGACTGATGTGCCGAAAGGTTTTTATCAACCACTTTTAAAAACAGGGTACGATTAGGCAAGCCGGTCAGCGCATCAAAGTACGCCAACCGATTAATCTGCTCCTGATCTTCTTTTCGCTTGGTAATATCATTAATATAACCAATCATTCCGGCAACCTGCCCGAATTTATCGATTAATGGAGAAAGCGATAAACTAGCCCAAAAAATCTCCCCTGATTTTTTACGGCGGCGTACTTCCATTTCACGTCCGCCATTTTCTAGAAATTCATCAAACATGGGCAATGAATCGCAATTTTCATCTTCGTACAAAAACAAAATATTACGTCCAATCGCTTCGCGCCCAGGATAACCAAACAAGGCTTCAGCACCGCGATTCCAACTTAAAATAAAACCAGCCATATCAAAGGTAATCACAGACTCATGAATCTGATCCAACATTTGATTTTTTAATTCCTGCACTTGCGTTGCCTGCTGAATCGCCATGCGATTCGTTTGGCATGACTTTAACAAATTATTTGTCAACTCAGCCAACATGTGCAATTTGGCCCAGTAATGCTCGTCATAACCAACATCACGACCAGAAACCACATACCAACCGTGTGCCCCAACGCCTAAATAAATCCGATTCTCATCGACGGCAGCAAGAGCAGGCAGCACCAATGTATACTCACCCTGCGGGCTGTCCATCCAACATCGAACAATAATACTCAATTGCTCAACAAGCGAATCACCAGCAAGCTGCTGTATCGCCTCACTTAATTGCACACCTAGTAATAAAGTATCATTTTGGCTCAACATGTTACTTATCCTGGCAAATTTGATTTACCCATCGATAAGCTCCGATCACAGCCTCGTAATAGGAGGACGTATTTATCGCACTATCAGTTAATTGGTTCTCTGTCATTCCCGGGATATCATGACATGCATATTCAGCCAAGGTGAGCAACCGTCCAAACGGACCACTGCGATTCAACAACGCAGCAATCACTTCAGGCGCTAAATTCAATGGCTTAAGCACTTCCGTCAATGGAATTGAGAACAATACATCCAGTAACGAAAACATTCCTATCATAAAGGCGCAGTCCTGTTCATCTCGCCCACCACCCATATTTTCACAAAGCAGTTCCATAAAACGGGCGCGCCAAGCCGCTCGTGGCAGCAATGGATTAATACCAGGATCATCATTTTGTTTAGCATACAACAACAACTGCAACCACCGCTGTAACTGACGACGTCCCAGCAAGGCGATAGCTTGGGCAAAATTAGTAATTTTTCCAGCTTGCGCGTAGGACGCGGTACTCACTAGTCTGATTAATTGATAGGATAACACCGTATCCTGCTTGAGCAAATTTTCCAAATCACGGGTATCCGCATCGTGTGATACCAAGCCAAGCAATCGCAAGAGCACGGTACGCCTGCCGCTATCCGTTCGCGGGGTACTTGCATCACGTTCATTGCGTATAGGATTGAGTGCATAGCTCCCTGAAAATAACTGCCCCCCCAGTTTTTGCGCTTGCTGTAACAGTTCGACCGTATCGACACACTCAACCCAAGTTGAACCATGAGGCGTCCTGCCAACGCCAGCAACAGTAGAATGCGAGGACATCGGTTTCCACTTGCTTGATAGCGGCAATTGCTCATCCAGCGGATGCAAACCACAGACTTGCGCCACAGTTGCTGGCACCCAAGATGAACCATCGGTGGCAGCAACACAGATCCCAAAACCTTGGGCTAAACGGTTGTTAATATGCCGTTGATTTGCTTCCGTACGAGCTAAGGTAGGCGGCAACCACAAACAAATATGTTCCGCACGCAACTCTGGCCATATTTGTTCATTTTGAAGTTCAGATTCTGAACACTGAACATATAAAATCAAATCACACAAACGCACAAAACCGGCAAACTCTTCCAAGTACTCCAGAAAAAGATGTACGGGATAGGCATACTGCGATGACGAGGAGGGAGGAAAGTGTACTGCAATGCCAACCCACTCTTGAGTAGAATTGGCTATTGGTTGAAACGAGATAATAGGTAAAGGTCGCTTAATTGGCATTTAATTCCAGATTAATTGATCACTCAAGGGCCTCACAACGATGAAGATACATCTTCAAACACAGCTTAACCATCGATTAAATAAAGGGGTTTTTCAGGCTGTAATTCAAGCTTGAATTCTGAAAAAAATCAGATCGAATACACACTGTGACCTATAGTAGGCTGTGAATTAACTATTTGCAACAATTTTGTGGATGATTCTACAAAATTTACTTGATGTACAATCACAGTCATCACCATGTTCATGGCAATGACTGTCACCATTGCGCAATCATGATCAAGACAAAGGGAGGTATGGCGATAGAGATCCGATGAGGGTCAGGCCATTATTGGAGTAAAAATAATTGCTGCAAGTCATTTAAAAAACGCAATCCCAGCGGTGTAGGACGAATCAATTGATGATCACGATAAATCAATCCCTTACGTTCCGCCGCCAACAAGGGTGCCTCAATCGAGGTCAGACTTAATCCGGTACGATCAGCAAACAAATTAACGGAAAATCCCTGGGTAAGTCGCAGCGTATTCAACATAAACTCAAACGCCAAATCCTCACGTCCGACCTCAATTGACTCCTGCACCTCGGTCCCTTTAGCAACGGCATCCATATACGCTTTCGGATTTTTATAGCGCATTTCCCGAATAACTCTATGTGGAAAGGATAATTTCGAATGCGCCCCAGCACCGATTCCCAGATAATCACCAAATTGCCAGTAATTCATGTTGTGCCGTGCCTGACGTTTACTTTTCGCATAAGCGGAGACTTCATAATGCACATAGCCGGCATCCAGCATCATCTGCGTGATCACATCCTGCATTTCAGCACTGGCATCATCATCCGGTAACTGTGGTGGATATTTCGCAAATAATGTATTGGGTTCCAGCGTCAGATGATAGAGCGACAGATGCGGCGCACCACTGGCAATCGCGGTCGCCACATCCAACTGTGCCTCACTCAAGGTTTGTGACGGCAAGGCGTACATCAAATCCAAATTGAAATTATCAAAATGTGTTTGCGCAATTTCAATAGCACGACGCGCCTCATGACCATCATGAATCCGTCCTAAAGCGTGTAAATGCCGGCTATCAAAACTCTGAATCCCAATCGATAAACGATTCACTCCACTAGCACGGTAGGAGCGAAATTTTTCTGCCTCAAACGTCCCCGGATTGGCTTCCATCGTAATTTCAACAGCACCATCCAATGGTAGTAGCGTACGCACATCAGACAATAGCTGATCCAGACCAGCTGCCGACAATAAACTCGGTGTACCGCCGCCAATAAAAATGGTGTAGATTTTACGTCCCCAAATGGATGGTAAAGCCCGTTCAAGATCCAATCGCAACGCAGCCAGATAGGCCGCCTCCGGAAAAGAATGGGCAGCACCACTCGCTGTCGTACCCCCCTTGGCCTCATGCGAATTGAAGTCACAGTAAGGGCATTTTTTAACGCACCAAGGAATATGAATATACAACGACAGCGGCGGCAAGCTTGCCAACTGCAAACTGCCCGGTTGCAAATATTTTTGTGCAACATCGGGATTAAGTACGACGCCAGGCGACGAAGCAGCCTTAATGGGAATAATTAACGCCATTGCTGTACCATTTGCGGTGACAATTGTGCCAGCAATTGCGTTAGCGCCTGCCCGCGATGCGAACGCTGATTTTTTTCATCTGGCAGTAGCTCGGCGGCCGTTTTACCTAGATCTGGCAACAAAAACAAAGGATCGTAACCAAAACCACCAGTGCCACGCGGTTCAGCGCAAATCTCACCATCCCAGCGTCCTTGCGCAATAATGGGCTGCGGATCATCCGCATAACGCACAAACACGCAGACGCAATAATAGTACGCCGATTTATCCTGAAAGGTCGCCAGATCCTGAAGCAATTTTTGGTTATTTCGCGCGTCAGATTTTGGCTCGCCAGCATACCGTGCTGATATAACACCTGGTGCTCCACCAAGTGCATTCACACACAAACCAGAATCATCCGCCAGCGCCGGCAAACCGGTACTTCGGGCAGCATGACGTGCTTTAGTCAACGCATTTTCGATAAACGTGAGATAAGGCTCATCGGCCTCAGTGACACCATAGGTAGACTGCGTTTCCAGCACAAGGCCTAAGGGAGCCAAAATCGCACTCATCTCTGCTAATTTGCCCTTATTATTAGAAGCTAAAATCACGCGTTTTGTCATCACATCACCGCAACTAGCCATTACACCCCCAACACATGTTTTTGTAATTCAATCAAATCAGCAATGCCGGACTGCGCCAAATCCATTAACTGATTCATGGTTGCACGATCAAACGCCACGCCCTCAGCCGTGCCCTGAACTTCAACAAAATGACCGGACTCTGTCATCACGACATTCATATCGGTATCACAATCAGAATCTTCCGGGTAATCCAAATCCAGTACCGGCACCCCGTTTACAACGCCGACTGAAATCGCCGCAACAAACTGTTTCAACGGAATAGCATTAATTCTGCCACTCGCGAGCAACACCGAAAAAGCATCATAGGCTGCCACCATTGCGCCAGTAATGGCGGCCGTACGTGTACCACCATCGGCCTGAATCACATCACAATCTAAATGCAAGGTGCGTTCGCCAAACGCAGTCAAATCAAAAGCGGCGCGCAAGGACCGGCCAATCAAGCGCTGAATTTCCTGTGTTCGGCCACTTTGCTTGCCTTTCGCTGCTTCTCTATCCATGCGTGTGTGCGTTGAGCGTGGCAACATGCCATATTCTGCTGTCAACCAACCCTGCCCTCGCCCCTTCAAAAATCCAGGAACTTTATCCTCAATACTTGCCGTACAAATAACTTTTGTATCGCCGAACTCAACCAACACTGATCCTTCAGCATGCTTGGTAAAATGACGTGATAACACGACTGGACGCAAAGAATCAGTGGCACGATTGCCACTACGTTGAATTTGAGACATAGAATTTAACCCGATGAATTAGTTGTTTGACTTAGTTGTTTGACTTAGTTAATTAGCTACCTAGCTAATTGATTTGATATTTATCCGCGATGATTTTTGAATCGCATTACGGATTTCTTCGATGGCTTTTTCAATATCCGACTCATTAAATCCGTCGGCGGCTTCAATCGCCTCTTGCTCGCTTTGCAGTATAGTACTTTGTATCGTTGTTGTGACCAAACCTATTGGCAAGGTATTCGTTGAAATGCTTGGAATATCCTCACCGCCACCTTCCCACATCATCGCCAGAGCAGTAGCATTGTCTGCACTCTTGCCAGCGATACCAACGGCTTTCGCCAATATTTCAGGAACTGCACGCACAATCGTATGATCACGAAACTGCTGACATATTACATCTTCAGGCAACGCCGACCACACCCCATCCGAACACAACAGGATTACATCCCCCGACTGTAGCGTTACCCGTTGGGATGTATCTACAATCGGATCAATCGGCGCACCAAGACAGTTAAATAATTTATTACGATCAGGGTGAGTCGAACGTAAAGACTCCGCAACCACACCTTGCGAGATCAATGTTTCAATACGTGAGTGATCCTTCGTGTGCAACAAAATCTGCCCATTACGTATCCAGTATAAACGGGAATCGCCACAATGCGCCCAAAACGCTTTACCGTGCTGAATCAAACAGGCAACAATGGTTGTACGTGGTGTTTCAGATAAATTATGTAAGGTTTTATAGCGTTGAATTTCATTGTGCGCAGCAACAAAACTCTCCTCAAAAAATCGCTCAGGACTCAGAAAGCCAGGTTGCGCCTGATTCTGAAAATACCCGCTAATCGTTTGAATAGCGATGGTCGCAGCCACCTCACCCAGAATGTGACCACCCATACCGTCAGCCAGCAACAGCAACAATGAATCACGGGTAAAACTATACCCCATTCTGTCTTGATTGACTTTACGTCCACCAATATGACTTTCTTGATATACCGAAAAGCGCATTAAATTTAATCCTGTATTAACCCAGCCACTACTTTTTTACAGCGGATAATAGCTATAACGTATCGTCCTGAACCGTGGTCGCCTCATGCGATTTACCTTTAGCAAACACATTCTGCAATCGACCCAACTGCACTTTCAATATAGTGCCAAAACCACTGTTTTTTTTCTCCGGAACCTGCGCCATTAACGCCTTTTGCAAGGAAAATACACTCTGCGGACGTTCCAGAGGATCTAATTGCAAACACCACCGCACGACCTGAACCAACTCTGGGGAATACCATTCTTCCAGTTTACGTATATGCCCCTCCATTTTATCTTCCCGCATACGCTCATCCGCCGGCTGTGGCGGCGCTCCTACCATACAAGCAAAAATCGAGGCACCAATACTATAAATATCCGTCCAAGGGCCTAAACTGGCATTTTTTTGATATAACTCAGGACCAGCAAATCCCGGCGTATACATCGGATAAAGCTTGGGCAAGTCAGAGCGCAGCGTTTGTCTGGCAGCGCCAAAATCCAATAAAATGGGTGTTCCATCAAGACGCAAATAAATATTTGCTGGTTTCAGATCCAAATGAAGCAACTTATTGGTATGCACTTCTCGCAGGCCATTCATGACCTGACTAAACATTTTACGGATAAAACGTTCGGACACAATCGGTTTTTCACCCTTATCACGCCGACGTAAAATATGCTCTTGCAGTGAACGTCCGGATTCATACCCCATGACCATGTAAACAGTATCATTCGCCCGAAAAAAATTAAGCACACTGATCACATTGGGATGAGAAATTCGTGCTAAAGCACGCCCTTCCTCAAAAAAACATTTCAGACCAATACGATAAACGGGCAAATTTTCAGGGGAAATAGCCGGAGTTAACTCGCCTAACTGGCGCAAGACGAGTGAACTAGGCAAGTACTCTTTAATTGCAACAGCGTTACCATCTTCATCCGAAGCCAAATAGACGATACTAAACCCACCGGAAGCAATTTTTTTAACGATGCGATAACCGGCAATTTCGAGTCCATCTGGTAGTGGAGCATTATTCTGTGCAGCCATGAAATCCTAAGGTGACAGTATCACATAAACAAAAAAATCTTTAATACTTGCTAGTATACTGGTGTTTTACTTCAAAACCAGTTGCTTTTATTCGACATATCCAAATTTGTTCTGGCCCTATCGCTACCATTGAGTAAATACATGTTTTATCTGTACTTTTTACCCTACAATTAATCAAAATTAATCTATCAATGAGGCCTCCAATTGAGCATATACAGTATGACTGGATACGCAGTCAACACCCGTGACTGCAACGCAGGCACGATGACTATTGAAATAAAAAGTGTCAATTCACGTTTTCTGGATTTACAGTTCCGTCTATCTGACGACTATCGCGCCCTTGAAGCGCCCTTTCGTGAAGCCATTATCGCGCGAACAACCCGTGGGAAACTCGAGTGCCGTTTTAGCTATGCACGCGTTAATGATCTCCACTATAGCAAAACACTTAATACCGTAGCACTCAATCAACTACGCCAGTTTCAAGACGAGTTAAGTATGCAATTTCCGGGCAGTTCCGTACTATCACAGCATGAAATTTTGCGCTGGCCCGGTGTCATTGAAGAAAGTGCCTCTTCCGACCAAGGCTTGTCAGTCGAAGCAATCGCCTGTTTGCATGACACGCTCAATGCGTTTGTTGAAAGCCGCGAACGCGAAGGCCATGCGCTTGCACTGGTGCTACTGTCTAAAATCGATGAAATGGAAATAATTGTCGCACGAATAACACCTATAGTGCCACAATTAGTTGCTCAATTCCAACAGAAGTCCACGAGCCGCTTACAAGAAGCATTAGGACTAACGCAAGGCACCAACCTACCCACCATTACCCGCGAAGAAGCGATAGATCGGATTCGTCAAGAAGTGGCTTTATACGGTATCCGCATTGACATAGCCGAGGAACTGGTGCGCTTATCCGGCCATTTAACAGAAACACGTCATATTCTGACCAAAGGAGGACAAGTCGGAAAACGCTTGGATTTTATGATGCAAGAATTGAATCGTGAAGCAAATACACTGGGATCCAAAGCTGCCCTCAAAGAACTCGCCGATGCGGCAATGGAGTTAAAACTCTTGATTGAGCAAATGCGTGAACAAGTACAAAATCTGGAATAATAGGCAGATAAACGCCTAATTTGACGCCAATTCCGGTTTTTTAGGCTTTTATTTTGCAAATCAGCGCAAATTCTGCTTAAATGCGAGGAAATCTATTTTTCATGCATTTTTCGGATGGTCTGCGCACGTTGTATTTACGTACTCAGCCGCAGGATATTTACCGATAGAACGATAAATATCACTGCTCAACAATAATAATCTGCAATAATTAACCTTCATGACTGAACGATTTATCATCACTCGAATTTATTCTATTTCGCAAGGAATTCCATGCCAATCATAAACCAGCATGCTGGCACCCTGTTTATGGTTGCTGCGCCTTCCGGAGCAGGAAAGTCAACGCTTGTTAACGCACTACTGGCAAATCAAACTAGTATTCAGTTATCAATTTCATACACGACACGCGAACCGCGTCCGGGTGAATTTAATGGGCGCGAATATCATTTTATTTCTGTAGAAGCATTTTTAGAGCGGAAAAATGCTGGCGATTTTCTGGAATGTGCCGAAGTACACGGCAACTATTACGGCACATCCCGCAAATTGATTTTAGAACATATCGCAGCAGGCACCGACGTGCTACTGGAAATCGATTGGCAAGGCGCATTACAAGTCAAAAAACAATTCCCTGATGCTGTCGGGATTTTTATTTTGCCACCGTCAATTGAGGCACTGGAGCAACGGCTCAAAAAACGCGGGCAAGACAGCCAACAAGTCATTACACGACGACTTTTAGCTGCCGGAGGGGAAATCGCACACGCTCCGGACTTTGAATATGTTATTATTAATCAGGAATTTGCGCTGGCTTTAGCCGAGTTGGTTGCAATTGTGCACGCAACACGGTGTCGATTTAACCAACAAGCAGCGCGAAATGCGCCTTTATTTGCTCAACTTGGCATCCATGCCACAGCTGAATGAGTTTATTGTCTGTCATCATTGTACCCAATATTGTCTTGGTAGCGAACGACGCTGCCGTTTGGGCACCTTTCGCCTGCTTGGACTGCACGCGTACGATACAAAGATCGGATGACCACGTTCTATAGCACCACGTTATAAATCAGTATTTTTAACTATGTTCGACATAAGTTCGACCTATCAAAGGAAACCACATGGCACGCATTACTATTGAAGATGCATTAAAACACATCCCTAATCGCTTTCAACTCACATTGTGCGCCACGTATCGCGCTCGCCAGTTGTTGCAAGGTCACACTGCGAAAGTAGACTCAAAAGACAAACCGACTGTGATCGCGCTGCGCGAAATCGCCGAAGGTAAAGTAGGGATCGAAATGTTAAAAAAAGTTCCCCTTTAAATAATGTATTGCTTATAATTAAGATCGGATAGACGCATTTTATGGTTAATGGTGACCGCCATATTTTTTGGTATAGCGGCGACTGGCGCCAGATGATGCGGCTGATATTTTTTTCACCACCTTTGCTTTTTAGTGTTTTTCCGAATGAGTTTGACACCCGACGATCCTACCCTGATGCAAACTCCTTCAAAGTTGAGTGGAAGGCGTTCATCAGCAACGCTCGCAGATAACACCATGGCTAAAACAACGTCGCCACACAGCGTCGGCGTCGCATCCATTTCCATTCTCTCTGAAAAACTTACCAGTTATCTTAGCAGTACTGATTTAAAAAGCATCCGCGAAGCCTATCGATTCTCGGATGAAATGCATCTTGGGCAAATGCGTCGTTCTGGCGAACCGTACATTTCGCATCCGATTGCAGTGGCTGAAATTTGCGCTGATTGGAAATTGGATGTTCAAGCAATCATGGCAGCGTTATTGCATGATGTAATGGAAGATCAAGACGTTAAAAAAGACGAATTGATCGAACGCTTCGGTGCACCTGTTGCCAGCCTAGTGGATGGCTTATCCAAACTCGAAAAAATTGAATTTCAAAGCCAGATTGAAGCGCAGGCAGAAAATTTTCGTAAAATGTTATTGGCCATGGCGCGCGATGTCCGTGTCATTTTGATCAAATTAGCAGATCGATTACATAACATGCGCACGCTTGGTGTGATGTCACCGGAAAAGCAACGCCGTATCGCCCGTGAAACCATGGAAGTGTATGTGCCAATCGCACACCGTCTGGGGTTGAACAATATTTACCGAGAGTTACAAGATTTATCATTTTCACACCTTTACCCACTACGTTATCGCACCATTTCCAAAGCAGTTAAAGCCGCTCGCGGAAACCGGCGTGAAGTTGTCGGGAAAATTCTTGAATCGGTTAAACTCACACTACAACAAGCTGGGATTACAGCTGAAGTGCACGGTCGCGAAAAAACACTGTATGGTATTTACCGGAAAATGCAAGACAAACACTTGTCTTTTTCTCAAGTCCTTGATGTGTATGGTTTTCGTATTGTGGTGGATGACTTTGTACATAGCTATCACGCATTAGGCGTACTCCATGGGCTGTACAAACCCATGCCAGGCAAGTTCAAAGATTACATTGCCATGCCTAAACTCAATGGTTACCAGTCACTACACACCACGTTAATTGGTCCGTATGGTACCCCGGTTGAATTTCAAATTCGCACGAAAGAAATGCACCAAATTGCTGAATCCGGCGTTGCAGCGCATTGGCTTTACAAAGATGATCAAATTACAGTAACAGATTTACAATTACGCACGCATGCATGGTTGCAATCATTACTCGATATTCAGAACCAAACAGGTGACTCAGCTGAATTTCTGGAGCACGTCAAAGTCGATTTATTCCCCGACTCAGTGTATGTATTTACACCAAAATCTAAAATTATCGCGTTATCACGTGGAGCTACGGCACTCGATTTTGCTTATACGATTCATACTGATGTCGGCGACCAAACAGTTGCAGCTAAAATCAACCATGAACCAGCGCCATTACGCACCGAACTGCGTAGTGGAGATATCGTTGAAATCATTACTGCCCCCGATTCTCGTCCAACACCGAATTGGTTAAGTTATGTCCGCACTGGTAAAGCGCGCTCAGCTATTCGCCATTACTTGCGCACGTCCAACTTAACGGAATCCATTGAGCTGGGGCGACAACTGCTGACACAAGCACTCGCATTCCTGAATGTCACGCCAACGTTACCGCAGTTAATCATTGATAGGTTGCTAGAAGAATCCGATACAAAATCGTTCGACGATATTTATGCTGATATTGGCATTGGACGACGTATCGCCGCATTGGTAGCACGTCATATTGTCGACTTAATTGAAGACCAGCCATCACCCTCTGCCTTTTTTCAAGCAACTACACTATTACCAAGCTCCACTAAGCCGGATCCTGTCATTATTTATGGCAGCGAAGGCATTTCAGTACAATTATCAACCTGTTGTTTACCTATCCCTGGCGATGAAATTATTGGCCAGCTTAAACGCGACCAAGGCTTGGTGGTTCACACCTGTGAATGCACGGTAGGAAAACATCAACATCAAAAAGAACCCGACCGTTGGATTGATGTGATGTGGGGAATGGACTTGAACCGTCGCTTTGACTGTAAAATTGTCGTGCTGCTCAATAACGAGCGCGGCGCACTAGCGCGTGTAGCAGCGGAAATCAGCGAATCTGATGCCAATATTACGAATGTGGATATGGAAGGATCGCAGCCCAATTTATTGTCGCAAATTTGCTTTACGATTCAAGTGGAAGACCGCAAACATTTAGCACGCTTAATGCGCAACGTCCGTCACATCAGTGGTGTTTCCAAAATTTTACGCTCCCATAATTAATCATCACCCCGTCTCCATGTTGATGCGCATGGTAGGGGTGCTCTACTTTTTTTGCCGCACCATCATGGCAAACCAAATTGACATAATGTTACATAAAAAACGGCAAAACAATGCTGTTCATTGCTATTTTTAAGGACTTGTGACAATTATTTGTTTAAAATGAATGTCTTTCCTTGCCAATATCAGTGAGCATGTGAAAAGCACAACCATTTTTACCTATTTGTAGAGCGATCCTCATTATGTCAAAGCCATTCCGATGGGTACTTTGTAGCTTTGCCCTCTTAATTTCCATGTCTTCGTCATGGTCAAATTCCATTAGTGCGTTGGATCTCGCCTTACAAAAAAATGATTATTCCAAGGTATTAGCTATCACTACCAGTTTGATCCACGATCATCCAGAAAACCCAGAGTGGCGATTAAAACAATCTGTCGCACTAATGGAATTAGGGCAAATTGATGCCGCAGAAAAACAACTTAATCTCTTACGCCACGACTACCCCAATAATCCGAGTCCACTCTTAAATTTAGCCGCAATCAAAGCGCGTCAGGGCAAACTGATTGAAGCCCGTGATCTGCTAGAACAATGTTTGTCACTCAATCCGGATTTGATCAGTGCCAGAGCAAGCCTCTCCACAATTTATCTTGGTCTGGCATGGGATAGCTACCAAAAACAAACGACCATGCAGCCCAATCAGTCTGATCACTGGAAAAAGCAGATGCAATCCATTGAGTCGCTACTGAGTGAGCACCCTGCCCATGAACAGTCCGCCAGTGCCATCCCAGCACAGCAAGCCCCTGTTATCCCCCGCCCACAACCACCAGCGCTACCTGTTCAAGCGGCAATTCCGCTCGATACCCCGATTGTGCTTACGCCATCCAAACCTCGCATTATACCCGCGGTCGTGACACCGGTTACTACACCGGTTACTACACCGGTTACTACACCGGTTATTGCGCCACCTGAACTACCACTCACCCCAATACGTCCTGTCGTACCCGTCATCCCAGTACCAGAACCAAAGCAGGAACCACTACCTGCCATCCACTACACACTAGTTCCGATGAGCGAAAAATCGGCTCAACCCACTACAGTAGCGTTGGCAGAACAACTACCTCAACTTAGTGTTCCTGCCACCAGACGCAGTGTATCCGAGTCCGAAATCATGGCAACGCTAGAGCACTGGCGTACGTCTTGGATGAATGGTGATAGCAAAGCCTATCTAAACTGTTATAGCGAAGATTTCATGCCTGAAAATAGATCCAGGAATAGTTGGATTGCCATGAAGAAGAATTTATTAAAACAAAAAATTCAAGTTGACATCACCGTGCTCAGCGTCACCACGGGCGAACTCACGACAATTCAATTCAAGCAACGTTATCGTGCAAATAATCACGCTGACGATAGCATAAAAGAAATTCAGCTTATTCGCATTGCGGATGACTGGAAAATACTAAGCGAAAAAACATTAGCGCAACCGACCTCACCACAATGAATAACTATGCAATGAATTCAGCCAAGAATGCACCGATTACCGACCTTCATCAACCGCAACGTGTGATTCCGTTAGTAATTATTGCTCCCGTGCGTGATGAAGCAGACCTGATTGAACTGACGCTCGACTCCATGATCGCACAAACCTGCCGTCCGCTAGAATGGGTGATCGTTGATGATGGCTCTAGTGACAATACAGCAGAAATTGTGCGGAAATACGCTGAAAAATACGATTTCATTCGATTGGTTCAGCGACCTGATCGCGGCTTTCGTAAGGTCGGCGGTGGTGTGGTAGCTGCATTCAAATTTGGCATAACACAAATTTTACATCACGATTACACCTATATTGCTAAGCTAGATGGTGACATGTCCTTCGGCCCAAAATATTTAGAAACCATGATGGAGAAATTTGAGCAACTTCCCCGCTTAGCAGCCGTATCAGGCAAGGTATTTCGGGAGGAAGGTGGGGAAAAAATTGAAGAAGCCATTATTGATGAACATGTGGCTGGTCAATTTAAACTGTATCGCCGCTCTGCGTTTGAAGAAATTGGTGGTTTTATTGAAGAAGTATTATGGGATGGGATTGATGTGCATACTGCCCGTATGAAAGGGTGGCAGACTCTCAGTTTTTTGCATCAAGATGCGATTCTGATGCATCATCGTCTGATGGGATCATCGGATCAGCATGTGTACCGTGGCAGATTGCGCTGGGGACGTGGCATCTGGTTTATGGGATATCACCCATTGTATGCATTTGCCTCGGCCTGTTTTCGGATGCGTGAAAAACCTTTTATTGTGGGAGGCTTACTGATTTTCATTGGCTACTGCTGGGCAGCACTTAAACGCGTCCCTCGCTATGACAATCCAGAATTCCGCCGTTATTTACAATCATGGCAGATGGCACAACTCAAACTCCCTTTTTTAAAAGCGCCTACCTCTAAAAAACCGGAATAACCATTTTTCACGATGAAGCCTGCACAGATAACCCATATCACCATTGCCAAAGGCATTGGCATTTTATTGGTTGCTTTTGGTCACAACCCCTTGGTGGGCTTGCCCTCATCGTGGTTATTTACCTTTGTGTATGCGTTTCACATGCCCTTGTTTTTCTTCCTTTCTGGAATTTTCTTTAGGCCGGAAGTCGATTTTTGGCGACTATTCAAACAAAAAAGCGCTGCTTTATTAAAGCCATATATAACAACTTTAGTACTACTCTCCCTTTTTTTTATTTTCATTAAAAAAATACCGGCAGAGCCTTATTTTACTGGCATGGTATATGGCATTGGCTCCTCCATCGCATGGGTACCACTGTGGTTTTTACCCCATTTATGGCTGGTTTTTTTATGTGTTTGGGGGATCCATCGGGCACTCGCCACAACAATCAAAAAAATCCCTGTCTTATGGCTTCTATTACTCCTCTGGTTGACATTTGGATATTTTCTGGCGCGCTATTTTCAACAACCCATTCTGAGCATTACCGGATTTCTTCCGAATTTTGAGCTGAATCGCCCCCATATCGGATTGCCATTCACTCTAGATATGCTCCCATTGACCAGCTTCTATTTTATACTGGGCTTTGCATTACGCAACTATGTGATCATGCTACCGATCAAACCACCATTGCTGCCTTGGCTGACGCTAAGCAGTTTTGGCAGTCTAGGATTACTCACTTATCTGGTACCAGCAACACTTGATTTTGACATGCGAAAATATGACTCATTGTGGCTCAGTACCAGTTATGCCTTGCTGGGTATTTTTGCCACCCTATCACTAGCAAAGTTATGTGAAAAACAACTCCAAATTCGGCGAATTTTAACGTATTTGGGTTCAGCTAGCTTAATTATCTTTATCTTTCACGGGTATATTCAAGATAAGGTGATTCGCACCCTCAACCATCCGTATGGCAACACCTTCGCTGCGATCGTGGCCTATTTTTCCAGTATAGTCATCTCATTACTACTATGGGAAATCATCCGTCGCCAACGCTGCCTAGCGTTGCTATGGCTACCACGCACAAATCATAAACAGACGACATGAGGTTAATTGTTAGGTTAGTTCCCAGCGTCGCAACGCCGCCACATCTTCTTGTCGCGCATCAACCCAGTGTGTTCCGGTGCTACCAGCTTCTTTTTTCCAGAATGGCGCCTCCGTTTTTAAGTAATCCATCATAAATTCACAGGCATTAAAAACAGCATGGCGATGACGACCAGTTGCTGCTACCAACACGATCTGGTCAGTCGCATTCAAATTGCCGATACGATGAATAATCACTACATCTAGTATGTCCCACCGTGACATTGCACGCTGTCCGATGTCAGTCAATGCAATTTCTGTCATGCCAGGATAATGCTCCAGCGTCATTTGTTGCACTGTCCCTGACGAGCTCATTTCTCGCACTGTACCAATAAAGCTCACTACAGCGCCACTCTCCGGTCGCCCCGCTCGCAGCAAGGCGAGCTCAGCACCCACATCAAAATCAGCGTACTGAATAGCAATTTTCATGAATTCAGCCTCCGGTTACTGGTGGGAAAAAAGCAACTTCCTGTCCTTCAGACACCGTTGTATCAGCATCACACATTTGCTGCCGATATGCCATACGCACGACCTGCCCCTCGCCCAATGTATCTGCCCAGATACCGCCGCGCTGAACTAACCAATGCCGAATCTGGCCCACCGTTGCAACTTCATCAGGCAGCTCAACCGATTCAGTTGAACAATTTAATTTTTCTCGTACACTAGCAAAAAAACGCAATTCGATTTTTATCATAACGTTCGCCGTCTTTCATTTCCTGATGTGATATTAATTAATACAGCAATTCTGAAAACGGGATGAATTTCACCATATCACCTTGGTTGATCACCTGCTCTGGAGGATTATCTAGCAAACCATCCCCCCATGTAGTGGATGTCAAGACTGCGGGCCCCTGATTCGGAAATAGATCCAGACCACCGTGTGCATTCATTTTTACACGCAAAAATTCATTCCGTTTATCTGGCTTACCCCATGAAAAATCAGCGCGTAGCATAAACGATTTTGGTGTCACATCATGCACCCCCTGCAAGCGCAATAAAAAAGGGCGCACAAAGAGTAAAAAGGTGATAAATCCCGACACTGGATTACCCGGCAATCCCAAAAAATACGCATTGCCAACGTCGCCAAATGCCAGTGGTTTTCCTGGCTTCACTGCAATCTGCCACAAATTCAAGCGTCCTTCAGCCTCCACCGCGGGTTTAATATGATCTTCTTCACCGACAGAAACACCTCCTGACGTAATCACCACATCATTTTCTTGCGCAGCCAGCCGCAACATTGCACGTGTGGCCTCAAGCGAGTCAGGGACGATGCCATAGTCATGCAAGGTACAACCCAGATTGTGCAATAGCGCACTTAATAAGTAACGATTCGAGTTGTACAGTGCGCCCGGAGGTAACGGCTGCCCCGGCATCACCAACTCATCGCCGGTAAAAAATACTGCCACATTCAATTTACGCCGCACCGGTAGATTCGCCAAACCAATCGACGACGCCAGTCCCAGTTCCTGTGCGCGCAATCGTGTTCCGGCAGTTAATACCACGTTTCCAGTCCGAATATCTTCCCCGCAATGCCGTACCCACGCACCCGCGTTGGGAGCTGCATGCAACAGCCGTATCGCAGCCCCTTTATCTGTTTCAATCAGCTCACAGTGCTCCTGCATAACGACGGCATCCGCCCCCTCAGGTAGCGGTGCTCCAGTAAAGATGCGCGCGACTGTGCCACGTTCTAACGGGACACCAATATGCCCAGCGGCTATGCGTTGCGAGATGATAAATTGTGGGATAACGCTAGAAGATACTGCTGTGCCAGAAGTGGACTGCGCTACAGCCACATCTGCAGCGCACATAGCATAACCGTCCATTTGTGCATTATCTGCTGCGGGCACATTCATCGGAGAAATTAAATCAGCCGCCAAAATGCGACCATTTGCCTCTAAGGTTGGGACATCCTCATGCGCCGACAGATCTCCACGCAAGGGTGAATCAGTGACTGCACTCAACAAATGATTAAGCGCTTGAGACACACTCAAAAATACACTCAAGGGGGATCGTGATGTCATAGCAAAGGCAAATAAAAACAATCCTCCATCTTACCTCATCGCAGGGTGAAATCGTACCGAAATATACATCTACACGCACAACCTTTAGTATTGGTATTATCTGGGTTAAAATCGCATCATTATTCATTTCCTGCTGTACTCATGCGTAATCCTCTGTATTTACCCCCGGCCTCTTTTCTTTTGCTCGCATTGACATTAGCGATATCATCTTCCGTTTTTGCTGCTGGTGGCCCCCCCATGATTACCGATGATCCTGGAACGCCTGGTGACGGCCATTGGGAAATTAATATTGCCACACTCTCCACCCATGCAGCAGATGCAAGCACCTATCAAGTACCGTTGGTTGATATAAATTATGGTATAGGTGATCGACTTCAGCTTAAATTTGAGCTCCCATGGATAGCGCAAAAGCAGACTAACGGGACTCGCCTTAATGGCGCTGGCAATGGTTTGGCAGGTATCAAATGGCGTTTCTATGATGGTGGCGAAGATAACTGGCAAATATCAACTTACCCGCAGGTTGAATTTATGGCATCACCATCCACATCAGCATCCGCTGAAATGGATGATAGCGGCACTAGCTATTTATTACCGTTTGAACTACTTCATCGCTTTGGTGATAATGACATCACTCTCGATCTTGGCCGCTGGTTTTGCCCACAACAACAGGCTGATAGTTGGATTGCCGGCGTTGCGTTCACGCATGAACTTCGTAAGGGAATTGAGCTGCTCGCTGAACTACATGATCAAAAAATTGTGCGTCAGCCACAGGATACGCTGACGCTGAATTTCGGTGCACGCTGGGATCTATCCGAAAGTTATACACTGATGTTTTCTGCTGGTCGTGATCTGCATTCAAGCATCAATGAAAAAAGCACGTTGTTGACTTATCTTGGCCTGCAAATGCACTACTAAAAACAGCAGAACTGATATCATTACGCTGATATTATCGTTCCATTTTAGCGTGATTGATTTCTATTTTTTTACGTTGCTCCGGCGTAAGCAGATCGATTATTTGTTGTTCAGATTTTAAATGCAACATCGTTATTTCACTGATTGTCTGTAGATCTGCTGCGATAACAACTTTCGCTTTCGCTTCATCAAATGGGGATACGAACGCCATTTGATGAAGTGCTTCACTATTTTTCCGTTCCGCTTTCATTAGGGTTCGCAATACGGGCGCTTGATTGTACACAATCAAAAAAATCTTATCCTGTTGTGCTTCACTCAAACCGATGCCATGCAAAAATGGCGGCAACGGCGCAAACTCAGGAGGCATCTCCATTGGTCGCGGCATAAACCCGTGCGCGTCCTCCATGGGCTGTGCCTGTGCAATCGTGGCTGACAGTAAAATACTGCCGACTGCCACCAGCAACTTGGCTACTAGGCCCGATGTCATGGTACTTAACTGCTGACGCGGTAAAAAAGATTGGTGCATATAGGCTCCGTTGTGTGAATAAAATAAAACATCATTATTCACGCCGTCCGTGTTAAACAATGTTAACACTGGGTAAATTTTTGCAAAGAGCTTGTTTGATAATTCAATGCATCTTTCTGAGCGGATGTAAATCAAGGTAAATTTGATCCACGCCCCTAGTCCAAAGGAGTAATTATCGTTACTATCACGCTTAATTGAAGACTACTTATCTACCTATGAATAAAATTTTGCTAGTGGACGACGATGTTGAGTTACTAGAAATGCTAACCGAATATCTTGAACAAGATAATTTCGACGTAACGCAAAGATATTCCGGCATCAGTGCGCTAGAAGCCATCGCGACCAAACAATTTCAACTGGTCGTACTTGATGTGATGATGCCAGGAATGAATGGAATAGAAACCTTGCGTCAGATTCGCCTCACCAGCCGCATTCCAGCAATGATGCTGACAGCTCGAGGAGATGATATTGACCGTATCATCGGACTGGAACTAGGCGCAGACGATTATGTCGCCAAACCCTGTACTCCACGGGAGCTGGCTGCACGTATTCGGGCAATTCTCCGCCGCAGCCATGCCCATGAAACAGAAACACAATCTACTCCCCTAATCCGTGTAGGTCAGCTAACAATGAACAATTCACTCCGCCGCACATATTGGGGGGAGCAAGCTTTGGAATTAACCAGTACTGAATTTATTTTGCTCGAAATTTTGGTGAAAAATGTCGGTCGCACCATAAGCAAAAATACACTGTCCGAACTCGGCCTAGGGCGTCCACTCACCCGCTTTGATCGAAATATTGACGTACATTTAAGTAGTATCAGGCAAAAACTTGGGCTATTAAACAATGGACAGACGCAAATTCAGACCGTTTACAAACAGGGTTATGTCTACCTGAACGAGTAAATCTTACCTTCATCAGGACTTCGTGTGAATCGACTTTTTTGGAAATTTTTCTTTTTTATCTGGCTTGCGCAAGTCACGGCGATGTTATGCATTAGCGGCAGCCTCTGGCTCGAACGACGCCAGCATCAGGAAGCGGACGATGCGGCACAAACTGCAACCACCAAAACTCTTATTAACATGACCACTGTCGCGCTGCAATTTGGCGGAAAACCCGCTATTGAGCATCTCGAAAATACGCTATTAGAACATCAGATTGTCATTGTTGATGAAAACAATCAAGAAATTTTTGGTCGGAAAATTCAATTAAACAGTATCACCGCTGCTCGGTCACAAAGTGAGCAGTCGCCTAAACTTCCTAACCCTTTTTTAGCGAGCACGGTCAATGGATCCGATCAACATCGCTATCTAGTATTTTTATCCGGTCGGCATAATTGGAATGAACCGCCGTTCAAGCGAAAAAATTGGTCCTTCAACGACTTGCTTACTTCACAGACCGATCACCCTCCTCCATTTTTTTCGACGGAGTTGCATGCGGCACATTTCATTGATAATGGCGCCCCACCTCCGCCTGGTTTTCCACCGCCACATGCGCAACCACCACATTTCATCCTATTACTGGCCACGGCATTCTTGGCCAGTTTAATTTTTGCAGCACTGTTAGCCTATTATTTTTCTAAACCCATTGCGACCCTACGCCGTGCCTTCGCGGCTATTTCAAATGGTGATTTATCGATTCGTATTTCAGGGCAGATGGGAAAACGCAAAGATGAATTAAGTGACCTAGGAACTAATTTTGATATGATGGCACAGCAATTCCAATTACTATTCAATAGCCAACGTCAATTACTTCATGATGTATCTCATGAATTACGTTCACCTTTAGCCAGAATGCATGCTGCGATCGGATTAGCGCGTCAGCGCCCCCATAAAATCGATACCATGCTGGATCGGGTGGAACGTGAAAGCGATCGTATGAATCAACTCATCGGTGAGTTGTTAACTCTCTCACGAGTCGAAGCAAATATCAACAATAACACGAGTACGCTGACGGTGATCGCCATTAATACCGTATTAGGTGAAATATTGGATAACGCCCAATTTGAAGCGCAATCCGAACAAAAGTCGATAGAATTTTTTGGTAATGATGCAGTTAGCATCAATGGAAATCCCGAATTACTGGTTCGCGCTATTGAAAATGTCATTCGCAATGCTGTCAAACATACCGCATCTGGCACCACAGTGCGGATCAATGCCTCAGTGCTTGCTGCAGCGGACCCCGATCAACGCGATCAACGTTATCCCACAACAAATGACAATGACAGCAGTACAAAAGGACGATGGCTGCTAACGGTACGTGATCAAGGACCTGGCGTACCTGAGGCAGAATTAGATAGTATATTCGAGCCATTTTTTCGGAGTAGCGTCGGCACCAAAAATTTGGATGGCTATGGTTTGGGACTAGCGATTGCAAAACGCGTCATTAGCGCCCATGGTGGCACTATTCGCGCATTCAATAATACCGATGGCGGCTTGTGTGTCGCCATGTCATTTCCTATTTTACTTGTCGAGCACTGAATACCACCAACGCGATGCCACCTAGGATCGCGATGGAAGTCAACACCAGTCTCGATGTGATAGCTTCCCCAAGAAATGCAATACCACCCAGTGCTGCCAACACTGGCACCACCAATTGAACGGTTGCAGCACTAGTCGGCGTCAAGCCGCGTAAGGCGGAATACCAAAGGGCATATCCCATGCCTGACGTCACTGCTCCAGAAGCGATGGCATAAGCAATACCACGCACAGGTAATGATAAGGTCGCGACACCATGGAATGGCAGCAATAAGACAGCAAACGTAACGATCAGCGCAAACGGGACAGCACGTAAAAAATTACCTGCCGTAATTCGGGTAGGATGACTCACCCCTCTAGCGCGCAATGAATATATTCCCCACGCAACACCAGCAGCCATCATCAATAGTGCGCCCTGCAACGGTGGTGCCGACAAACCCGGCAACAACAAACCACAAAGGCCACCAAATGCCAGCAAGAATCCAGCCATTTGCTGTGTACCCAAGCGCTCGCCCCTCCACACAGCAAGACTAATCATGGTGACTTGAACTGCCCCAAACAACAGTAAAGCTCCGGTTGCCGCTGACAAACTGATATAGGCAAATGAAAACCCGGCGGCATACACAAACAACGCAAGTGCTGACAGCCAACTACCAGCAGCACCAATTTTTTCACCCTTAATCGCAATAATGAACCACAGTGCCAGTGCACCCGAACTCAATCGTATCATAGTGAAACTGGCCGCATCGATCCCCGTAGTGCGTAATGCCGCGCGGCACAGCAAAGAGTTACCTGCGAAAGCAATCATGGCCATGACCGTGAAAAAAATGGTCTGACTTCGTGAAGGAATTGACATAAAAATAAGTTCGATTCAGTAAGATCACTACAACATCAATTAAGCGGCAATAATCCGTAATGAATAATCCGTCGCCACGATATCTTTGGTCAGACTACCAATAGAGATCCGATCAACACCGGTTCTGGCAATCGCAGACACCGTACTATCATTAATCCCACCCGAGGCTTCCAGCTCAGCACGCCCCGCCGTCAGCTGAACGGCTTTTCGCATTAAGTCTAGATCAAAATTATCGAGCAAAATAGACCTTGCACCAGCACTCAGTGCCTCATCCAATTGCGCTAGTGTTTCAACTTCAACCTGTATACTCACTCCAGCCGATAACGCCTGGGCTGCCGCAATCGCAGGTATCACGCCACCTGCTGCTGCAATATGATTCTCTTTAATAAGTATGCCATCGTATAGTGCCAGGCGCTGATTTTTCCCACCACCGACACGAACAGCATATTTTTGTGCTAAACGCAAGCCGGGTAGTGTTTTACGGGTATCTAAAATACACGCTTTACATCCCTCAATCATCGTCACATAACGCCGAGTGGCACTTGCCACACCAGATAATAACTGTAAAAAATTAAGCGCACTACGTTCTGCGGTAAGCAACGCACGGGCCGGCGCCTCAATCTGACAAACAACCGTATCAGCAGTCATCATATCGCCTTCAGCATACTGCCACTGTATCCGGATTCCTGCAGCGCAGCGTAGCATCACTGCCTCAAACCAGGGCGCACCACACAATACCGCCCGCTCCCTGACGACGACATGGGCTTTTACCCATGCCATATCCGGCACCAACAATCCGGTGACATCGCCCGGACCAATATCTTCCAGTAAAGCAGCATCCAGATTTGCCTGCATAGCGGCTTCCAGAGCAAGATCAAATGGAGCAAAACGATTGACAAGTGAGGATGTCGGATTCACGATATTTTTCATATAACTTATGCTGGGCCTATGCCATTGAAGACAGTTTGTTCTATCGACGGCGTCGTCGTAAGGTGTTGTTGTGCATTTTTGGTCGCAGCAAATTGCAGCATCCGATCAATGCACACATGGGCTGCTTTGCCTATATCCGCATCCACCACCACTTCATTACTACCGCGCTCGAGTACCTCAGCCAAATTGCGTAAACCATTCATTGCCATCCACGGACAATGCGCACAACTCTTACACGTGGCACTATTACCAGCCGTCGGGGCTATAATTAATTTTTTATCCGGTGCAGCCTGTTGCATTTTGTACAGAATACCATTATCGGTAGCAACGATAAAAGTTGTGGCAGGTAAATTTTTAACGGCATTAATCAGTTGTGACGTTGAACCCACCACATCTGCCAGGGCAACAACCGCAGCCGGTGACTCTGGATGCACCAGAATTTTGGCATCGGGGTAGTCAGCTTTCAGCAATTCCAGCTCAATCCCTTTAAACTCATCATGCACCAGACAAGACCCTTGCCATAACAACATATCAGCACCGGTTTTTTGCTGAATGTAGGCACCTAAATGCTTATCCGGCGCCCAAAGAATTTTTTTACCCTGCGCGTGCAGATGCGCTACGATATCCAAACCAATCGACGACGTCACCATCCAGTCGGCGCGGGCTTTAACCGCGGCACTGGTATTTGCATACACAACCACGGTACGATCAGGATGTGCGTCACAAAATGCAGCAAATTCATCCGCCGGACATCCTAAATCCAGCGAACAAGTCGCATCCAGATCCGGCATCAAAATACGCTTATGCGGGCTCAATATCTTAGCAGTTTCTCCCATAAACCGCACCCCGGCGACCACCAGCGTCTGTGCCGGATGATCACGTCCAAAACGTGCCATTTCAAGTGAATCTGAAACACACCCCCCCGTTTCTTCCGCCAACTCTTGCAAGTCAGCATCGACATAATAATGCGCTACCAATACGGCTTGCTGTTCCTTGAGTAAATGACGAATCCGCTCTTTTAAGACGATTTTTTCAGATATTGTCGGCTCATCCGGCACCCGTGCCCACGCATTACTGGTGCAGCTAGAAGCTGATTCCATGTGCATTTGAGGCCGTTCAAACTCAATGATTTTGGTCGATTGCATAATAAATAACAAGTAAAATAAAATTACATAAAACAGCTACGGCTTAGCGTAAGTTACCGGTGTGACCAAGTGAATATCGACCCGGTTGCGGCCAAACAGTCAAACCATGGGGTTCCTGTCCCACTGCGATTTTGGTCACTGCACCACTAGTGGTATCGATTCTATACACTTCATCATCAAAACGACCAGACAACCACAGCGATTTACCATCCGCGCTGACATTCCCCATATCCGGGCTACCACCACCAGGAATCGGCCATTGTGCCACGATTTTTTCACTAGCAAAATCAATCACAGTAACACTCCCTTTTCCCTTCCGGACGCCATGAATTTGATGCGAACCGCGATTGGCCACATAAAATTGCTTGCCATCACGGCTTGGATAAATACCATGCGCTGCCACACCCGTCGGAATGAATCCGACTTTTTTAAACGCATCACCATCAATCACGTGAACACCATCAGCTTCCATATCTGCAACATAAAACCGCTTCCCATCCGGTGAAATGCGTATATCCTGCGGCATACCTTTGGTTGAGCTGCAAATTTCCGTATCAGCCGGATTCACTGATCCCGAACGCGGCACCGCTTTAAAGCGCGTCGCAGGCATAGTTAACTTCAAATACCCTACCACAGAACGATGAACCAAATCAATTTTAGCGATACTACCTTCAAACTCGCAGGTGAATAGCGCGTAACGCCCGTCGATAGAAAAATCAGCATGATTGATTCCGCCACATTGCGGTACTTCAATCGCATATTGCATTTTCATCGTGTGAGGATCACGAAAATCCAGTCGATGTTCTGCCTCGGCCACAACAATCGCTGACTTCCCATCCGGCGTGAAATACAGGTTATACGGATCAGCGACAGGAATCGCCGTTCCTGGTTTGCCCGTCAGCGGATTAATCGGGGTCAGACTACCATCATTACGGCGCTCGGCATTATTAGCGACCCACAACGTACGTAAATCCCAAGACGGCACAATGTGCTGCGGCGAGTGTCCCACCTTGAAGCGATCCACTACCTTCAGTGTGACCGGGTTAATCACGGTTACATCATTCGAACGCAGATTAGGCACATATACCCGCTCAAGATCGTTTTTCAGTGCCCGGCTAATTTTATCTGGTGTCGTCTCGCTATACAAATTATGCGGATCGATCACCTCCGGCATACCTGCGACGACGGCAACATCCTTCGATGCTGCTGCAGTTGACGTAGCAGCAGATGAGTTTAGCATCACCAACGCACCAGTTGCAGCAGCGACGGCGGCAACAACAACACGTAAAAAAGGTATTTTTTTCATAATAAAATCTCAATAAATAATAATTGGAGGGATGGACTAGTTATGATCAGCCTGCGGCACGACTGCACGAATCGCGGCTACTGTGCCATCAATAATATGCTGCACTCCCAATTGACCTAACTCAGCGGTAGCGCGACGCGGATCACCAAACACACCATCTTGTTCACCCGGTTTAGGGTTATGTGCCATGGCATCGATTCGCACCAATGATTTATCCAGCGCCAATGTCAGAGCAGTATCGGCCAAGCCTGCATGCAATCCAATTTCGGCATCCGTAAAGCCACGCTTCTTTAAGATTGCGTTAAACCCGTCAAAACTTAAACGGTAATACTCACCCATCGAAAAAACCTTGCAAGCAGGATCTTGAGCCCATTCATGATTCAATTTTTGCGCGACTCGCTCAAGATTTTTTTTATAACCGCCATGATCACCCAAAAAAATCACGGCACGAAAACCATGTTGCTTGAAACTACGTGCGGTCGCCTCCAGAATGGCATCAAATGCGGCATCAGGAATGGAAATAGTTCCGGTAAATCGCATATGCCCAGCAGGCGGATGAATACTTCCTTCTGGCACATACGCCAACACCGGTGCCACCAGCGCATTACCGAGTTGCACAGCAATACGCTGAGCCAATAATCGCGCGCGGACATTATGCTTCCCTAATGCAACATAAGGACCACTCTGTTCGGTACCGCCAATAGGAATTAATATAGTGCGACTTCCAGCAGCCAGACGGTCACGCACTTCTGTGCTAGTAAGCTCATTGATTTCCACTGAGGAACTGGCAGGCAGCACCGATGGGGCCGCAATCACACAAAAAAACAAGGAAAGAAAGAACGATATAAAGCCTGACCACGTAAACACAAGCAACAGGCGCTTCAAAGAAATGGGCAAGATGCTATCCGTTTAAAATAATGTAAGCCGAATTATCGCACCCTGCCGCTGCTTTGGGGAATGCAATTATTGATAAATATCAATCGTATTCATGCAAAATGACTCTCGACAATATCAATGTTCGCTGCTTTTTCCTGTTTTCGCTGCATCATTGCAGGACTTAATCTCATCATGATTGGTCGCTGCCTGCACGCAGGATTGCAGCGCCTGCATCATTTGCAAGTGATGCTCGATACGTGCTAATTCTTTTTGTTTATGTTCTTCAAAATTTTTCCCGGGACCTGCTGCAGGAGGGGGGGCGCTTTGTGCAAGCGCTGCAGCGGCCGACATTACCAGAGCGGAAGAAACCAGAATGCGTGTGAATTTCGATAAAAATAAGGTAGAAATCATAACATATCTTTCCATTTTATACCGACAACCGGTCGGAACGGATTAACTCAAACGTCTCACTACAGACAACTTAGCGCGAGAATATTCAGCACTTAATACAAGTCTGAATTCGGAGTATAGCCTTAATAAAGTCCAATCAAGCACGTGAATGATGCGACAACCCGATAGATCACTGATCTGTAACAGATTAAGGCCACAATATCGTTAACAATTTCCCTGCTTCCAACTAATTTTCTTGCACTTACATACATCCCACCATATACTGTAAATAAACACAGTATACAACAAATGAACTCCCCTATCCCCCTTGCCGTCACGCCCTTACCATCCACCCTATTCGGTACTTTTGTCCCAGCTGGCTTTCCCTCGCCTGCTGCAGATTATGCTCAACGACGCATTGACCTCAATAGTCATTTACTCACCAATGAACATGCTTCTTTTTTATTTCGGATACGGGGTGACTCGATGACGGCAATCGGCATTTATGATGGGGATACACTGATCGTAGATCGCTCCATTCGTCCGCTACACAACCATATTGTGCTGGCTATTATTGATGAGGAATTTACCGTCAAACGACTCTACCAGTGCGACCATACTATCCGGTTGATCGCAGAAAACCCAGCATTCCCACCGATTGAACTCAAAGAAGGTCAGGAATTACGCATTTGGGGTGTCGTCACATTCAATCTGCATAAATTACTCCATGCCTAAATTTACCCCATGCACAAGAACACCGAGGCTCTTCGCACCATCGCGCTCATTGATTGCAATAATTTTTATGTCAGTTGCGAACGCATCTTTCGTCCTGATTTAACTAACCGACCCGTCATTGTTTTATCCAATAATGATGGGTGTACCATATCCCGCAGTAGCGAAGCCAAAGCACTGGGCATTAAGATGGGCGCACCCGCATTCCAGCTTCGTGATGTGATCCGGGAACATAATATTGCCGTTTTTTCTTCTAATTATGTACTGTATGCCGATATCAGCAATCGGGTAATGTCGCTGTTATTGGAATTTTCTCCTGTACACGAAATATATAGCATCGATGAAACCTTTTTGGATTTGACTGGCTTTGACGACATTGATGCACGTGCCATCGCCATGCGCATGCAAGTCTATCGCGATATCTGCATCCCAGTCTGCGTCGGTATGGGTGCTACCAAAACATTGGCAAAATTAGCTAATTTCATGGCAAAAAATCACCCTCGCTCAGCCGGTATATTTAATTTTAATCATCTCTCACCAGCACAGATCAATAATGTCATGCAACACATCCCCGTCAATGAAATCTGGGGAATAGGCAAAGCATTGACTACCACACTCAACCAACTTGGCATCGACAATGTAGCGCAATTGCGGGATGCCGATATTGCCGCTATGCGCAACCGATTTGGCGTTGTTCTTGAAAAAACCATACGCGAATTACGCGGTGAGTGTTGCATTGCACTGGAGCAGATCACGCCAGCGAAACAACAAATCATCAACAGCCGCTCATTCGGCCAGCCAATCACTGCCATCGAGGATCTACAAGATGCCTTAACCCATTTTGTCAGTAATGCAGCCCAAAAATGCCGCGAACAAAATAGCGTCGCCGGCATACTACAAATATTCATACAAACTGACCGGTTTCGCAAAGACAGACCACACTATTGCCCCAGTATCACACTACCGCTCGTAATGCCTACGGCGCATACCATCACACTCCAGCAACAGGCATTAGCCGGACTGGCACAACTGTATCGCCCCGGCTTTCACTACAAAAAAGCAGGTGTCATTCTCAGTGAGATTCGTGCTGCATCCGAGCATCAGGGCGATTTGTTCGCTACAACACTGGACAATCCGGCCCTCATGACCGTAATGGATACAATCAATCAACGCTATGGAAAAGGCATGCTTCGACTTAGTCAAGATGGTTCTCGGCATGCGTGGAAAACGCGGCAAGAAAATAAATCTCCCGAGTATACGACCAACTGGAATGAATTGCCCAACTGCAAGTAATAGCATCACTCACATCCGATATCAATAATAATGTAGCGTACACATGACACAACACACAAATTTGGCTTACAATTCAAACCAAACATCCGGCCAACTACCTTACGCATCCACATCAATTACCCAGAAATACACCCCTCATGAAAGCTCCAAGCAGCCTGACAACCTTAATAGGCTTATTTCCTTTTTTGCGTCCGTATAAAAAGCAATTTTATCTGGCCGGATTGGCGCTGATTATTGCCGCCTCAGCCACCTTAGCCATACCCTACGCGTTCCGTCAAATGATTGACTTAGGATTTAGTGGACAAGGCAGCATCAGTCATGTGGATGCCACTTTTTTGGCTTTATTCGGTGTGGCGTGCGTGATGGCACTTGCCTCGGCTGCGCGCTTTTACATGGTGTCATGGCTAGGTGAACGTGTCACGGCTGATATTCGCAGTGCTGTGTATGCGCGCGTAGTACAGCAAAGTCCGGAATTTTTTGAAACCACCCAAACCGGTGAAGTACTATCGCGCCTAACCACCGACACCACCTTGATTCAAACCATGGTAGGCACCAGCATTTCCATGGCATTACGTAATAGTCTGCTGTCGATTGGCGGACTCGTTATGCTGTTTATCACTAGTCCGAGATTATCTGCCATTATTATTGTCACTCTCGTTCTGGTAATATTGCCGATTATCATTTTCGGACGTCGGGTGCGCACCTTATCACGTGCGTCGCAAGATCGGATTGCTGATGCCTCCGCCCTAGCTGGCGAAATTCTGAATGCCATTCCGATTGTGCAAGCGTATACCCAAGAAAGCCGTGAAGCAGAACGCTTTACTCAATCGGTAGAACAGGCTTTCTTAACCGCGATACGCCGGGTTCGTGCCCGGTCATTATTAACCGCTGTTGCGATTTTACTGATTTTTGGTGCCATTGTATTTGTGCTTTGGCTAGGTGCCCACGCCGTGATGGAAAAACGCATGAGCGGTGGCGAACTAAGTCAATTTATTCTGTATGCGTCGATTACTGCTGGCGCCATCGGCGCTCTCTCCGAAGTCATGGGCGATACACAGCGTGCTGCTGGTGCTACTGAGCGTTTGCTGGAACTGCTGGCCGCACAAAGCAGCATCACGTCACCAACACAAGCTCACGCCTTACCTGAACGCACAAAATCCGGTGCAACCTTAACATTAGAAAACATCGGCTTCACCTATCCGTCACGCCCAGGCACAGCAGCGCTATCGCAATTATCACTGAATGTCGCGGCAGGTGAAACCATTGCCGTTGTTGGTGCTTCCGGCGCAGGAAAAACCACGTTATTTCAACTTTTACTGCGTTTCTACGATCCTCAGCAAGGTAAAATCTGCATTGATGGCATCGATATCCGTGAGCTTAGCTTGCACACATTACGCAGCACGATCGGCATCGTTCCGCAAGACACCATCATTTTTTCAGCTAATACCATGGAAAACATCCGATATGGCCGTTCTGGCGCCTCGGATGCAGAGGTAGTCGCCGCAGCCAAAATGGCAGCAGCGCATGAATTTATTGAAAGATTACCGGAAGGTTATCAATCGTTTTTAGGCGAGCGCGGCGTGCGCTTATCCGGTGGCCAGCGCCAACGCATTTCGATCGCCCGCGCCCTCCTAAAAAATCCAGCACTACTCTTACTGGATGAAGCGACGAGTGCTCTGGATGCCGAATCAGAACGCTTGGTACAAGGAGCACTAGAAACCGCTATGCAAGGACGCACCACACTCATCATCGCCCATCGTCTGGCCACAGTACAACGTGCTGACCGCATCTTGGTAATGGAACACGGACATATTGTAGAAACCGGCACACATGCCAGTCTGATTGCAGAAGGTGGAATTTACGCTAAACTGGCAGCGTTACAGTTTCAGAGCGGGGTTTAATATTAATACTATCCACCGTTGCCTGATGACGCTTATCCTGCTCCACGTGCAAATAAATAGAAGTGGTTTCTATCGATGCATGACGTAAATTTTGTTGGATATGGCGCAAATCATTTCCGGCATCGGCTTGATGGGTCGCCGAAGTATGTCGTAACCAATGCGTCGATGCCTGCATCAATGTAGCGGCGGCATGAGGTTGCTGCGCAGCGAGTTGCGCCCCTGCTGCTGCAAAGCATTTTTTGACCATCAGATAAAGATTCGTCGATGTCAAAGGATGGTCAGCACTCCCCGTGATCGATAAAATAAGTGGGTGCCGATCACCAACTTCCGGATATGCCGGTAAGCCATGGAATTGTCGGTAACGCCCAAAATCTTGCATCAATTGTGCTGATACGGGGACTTCTGCTTCAATACCACCCTTGCCTTTCACTCGCAACCACCACTGACCACGACGCAGCACAAAATCACCCGCTGTGGCCTGCGCTGCTTCAGACACCCGTAATGCCAACGCATAAAATAATCGAAATACCCAACGCATACGCTCATAATAACGTTGCTCGCGCAGACTATTTTTTGGTAAATCATCAATAAATTCCAACAAATAGTGCCAAAGTGGCTGATCTAAATAGCGCTCAACACCGGTCTTTCGTAAAGCTGCCGAACGCCGCCGCAATGCCAAGGGATTTCCCACCAAAAAACCTGCCTCAACCAGATAAGAAAACATCCCAGACAAAATACACATTGCTTGCCGGATGCTCGCCGTAGAGAGCGGACGCGTAAACAAGCGCCGCTCGCTACCATGTCTTGGCAGCAGCGGATCACACCATTCGGCACCGGGATGATGCAAAAAAGCTTCATATGCCAGCAAATCTTCCCGCGTCAGATCCGATAAGGGGCGATTCAAATAATGCTTTGCCCAAAGCATTAGCCGCACAACTTCTTTACGATAACTACGCAGAGTATGTGGCGATTGTACAAATTCGGCCAGCCACAATTGCACCGCTTCCAGATCAGTTTGCGCTGCAATCTGTTGATGTCCTGCACGCGAACGATTACGTCCAGCCTCATTAGAAAAAACATCAGGCAAGGACATCGTCGTAGTGCGAGATGGGATCTGTGCGATATCAGCAGACATACTGAGGTGAGATGAAGACGATAATGGTGGCACTATGGACATGAACATTGTTTCTTTAATTCAGCATCCAATAGTAGACTGTATTATTCCACCGGTCAAACGCAATCTAGAGCCAACGAACGTGCTTTGTGATAACGACGATGGAAACTACTACAGCAAAACCGACAAGGATGGCGAGTGCACTACCTTGATTAGCAACAGGAACCAAAGTGATTAACGTGCTTACAATAAATGCCATCCCCATACGCGCACTCCCCAAGAAACCCGCAGCAGAATGTCGCGCATGATCGCACGTATTTATTGCTTCGTATGTTGCTGCGGGGAGCATCAATCCAGAGCCAAATACCAATACATAGCAAGCGATTAAAAAATACTGTATCGACTGTTTCTCCATGTAATCTCCAACCAGCAAGAAAACCGCTGATGTCGCAAAAATAGTGATCCCAGATATGACCGCACGATGGTTATTATTTTTCCTCATAAAATATTGGCCTAGCAGCGCCCCACCACAAAAAAACATGGCAATCCTAGAAAAATCCATACTCATGCCAACAGCATCTCTTTCGTCACCAACGATCGAAGGATAGGCAATAATAAACGATAGATAACAACTGTAATTCAATACCACCATAGCACTGTAAGAAAGAAAATATGTGCTTCTAAGTAATCCCGCCAGATCCCGAAGTGTTATTTTGGAAGATGATTTTATCATTGGCGTATTTTTTAGTAGCCAACATAACAATAACGCACACAAAACATAGTTGGCGGCTAAAAATATAAAAATAACGCGCCAATCACTATATTTTGAAATAAGCATCCCAATAAAAGGAGCCAAACCTGGTGATAAAGCAAGCAGCACGAATAAATACGAACCGACCGTCCTCCCTTTCATCTCCCCATACAATGCCAAGGTTAAAGGTTGCCATACAACAATCGGCACTGAAGCGCCGACAGCCTGAAATAGGCGCCCAAAATAAAACTGCAATGTCAGTGATGAGGTATAGCACAGCACACATCCCACGATATAGATAATCGCCGATGCGGCCATAACACGTTTTAGCTCAAAGTTGTCTAATACATAGCCGACAAATAATTGCGAGATCCCAAGGATTAAAATGTAAAAGGAAATGGAAAATTGGACGGAATACAAGCTAGCGTGAAGATCCTTGGCTATCACAGAAAACAAAGCCAGATAGATATCCGACGAAACCAACGATATCGTGGAGAGCATAACTAACACCAGATACCCCTGCAGGGGTACGCATTCGCTTTTCATCAGGATGCGCGTTGATTAAATTGCCTTTTTTGATAAGCTTGCACATCACGCAACGCATTGCGTGAATTGAGCTTTTGTACGACGTGCGCTAAAGATTCTTGCGCCCAAGCGGCAATCAGGTGCAATCCATGATTTTCCAAACTACGTAAGGCCTCTGGCTCTGTCAACATTTCTAGTGGCGAAACACCCATTGGATCATAATACTGTGATCGGACACAACACCGTAAGGCAGACTTTTCATCCCCCAGAGCCCGATAACATTGTCCTGCCATGAAAAGAGATACCTCATTTCCAGGAGGCCCCAACTCGACAGCAATAAGATACTGTTCCAGTGCTTCTTGAATTTTTCCATTTTCAATTAACACCTGACCAAGATGCATACGCGCCCGAGATTCACTTGGATTCTCACTAACCAATTGAACAGCACGCGACTCTGCCAACGCGATATCCCCGATAGTTAATGCTTCCTTAATCCTACTTTCAAAAACCGGATAAACCATTTCACGGGCTGCAATCGTATATAAATCACGATACTGCTCCATCTTTTCTGCTAACGCGACCAATTTATTTGCATAGTCTTCAGCCAATTGCATAATCCGCGTCATTTCAGTGAAATCATTTTTCATTTGCGGCAGAAATCCTGCTACGCGGTAATAGCGACACAGCATCCGCGTTGCCTCGAATTCCGACAAATGCTCTCCAGCATCGACAATATTTTTGTAATGGATTGGCAACCATTTTTCTACTTGTGCTACCTTGTACCCGTGCTTCACATTTTGCACAACCATTTGGTAGGATGCATTGACTTTTGCAAAGCAACCCTGCGGAGAAATTTCGGCAATTTCCTCAAACTTCCTCATTGAATAGGGCCGTTTTTTTTCAAGACTTAAGGTGTAGTTTGCAATAGCGAAAACATAGGCGATTTCTGCTTCGTCGGCATCGCTTGCGCAGTTCGTTGCATACTCAAGTGAACTTGTTTTGAAATAAAAACACAGTTTATTGAGCAGCCACAACAATCTGGCTTGCTCATTTTTCTCAAGGGAGTGCATAGCACTAAGTTTGTCGCAAAAAAAACTCCAGCGCGAAGTTAGTTGCTCTTGAGATACTAAATATGGATCATCCACAGCATACGCACTCGTTCTACAATCGCGAATCAGCTCCTTACGGAAGGATGGCATCAGCACACTTTGAATCCGAGGCAAATGTAAGTCATAACGTAAATTCAAATAATCAAATTCAACGCCAAACGTATGCAGCGGAGAACCATGGCGGGGAACGCTCAAATCAAGGTAAGGCTTGTACAACCAAGCAGTAAAGTTTGTTGGACTCATCACGGCACCCTGTCAAAAAAGTCACATGGCGTCACAGCCATACTCCGCTGTGACGCCCTATCATCTAAAATACAATCGTCAACGTCATATCTTGATTGACAGTATTGAAACGTTTAAAGATATATGCATTCATATAACACTCCTTTATTAAAAGTAAGAAATATGCGCCGACGATATCGTTGATATCACCACTACCACCATCATCACCACTACCATCAATATCACTATAACATCACCGTCGCAGTGCTAATTTAATCACAACCATACGCATCAGAATAGGGAGGGCAATTAAAAAGCACACTGTATTTTTCTATTCAAATCCAGCACTAGCTAGTTACAATCAATTGACCTGTCAATTGCCCCATCAATTAACCTATTAATAGAGCAATTAATAAAGCAATTAATAGAGAAATTACTAGAGCAACGACAGAGCAAACTCACGCTCTGCCATGTATTTTTTGCTAGCACCACCCCACCCCATCTAAGCTCCCGCTATTTTTCTATCAAAACCGCAACATTCCCTCTGTACAGTTAAAAAATTTATGATTATTAGTGTTATCGTAAATTTTTAATTTAAATCGTTATAAGCATAATGTAATACGGTGATATACTATAAAATATGATTATTTAAAGAAATTAACTTGCCATTCATCCAAAAACTAACTAAGGTTTGATACCTCGACCCTTAGCTCGATGAGCGATGGAGGAGCGGCACGATGGGAGGGAATGCAAACCTCTTCCAGAGAGTTTTACCATCATCACTTGTGACGATCTAACTAATTGCTAGCAAAAAAATAGGAATACCATGAGTAGAATTAGCGACACCCGCGAGCGCACCCGTAGTGCCGCCGCCGAATTGGTTGGCAATGGTCGTTTGGCACATGAGATAACTGTCGATTTGATTTATGCCGAAATCAAACAAGGCAGCCGAACCACGATCAATGACGAACTAAAGCAATGGAAAGACGAGCAAGCGAAGGCGCATGCCATGAACGCCACCCTCCCCCCAATAGTTGCAGATGCCTTTACCCGCATTTGGGCTACTGCAGTGGAACATGGCGAAATGGCATTTTCTCAACAACGGGAAGAAATTGAACAACAACTGCGACTCGCGACCGAGGCCAGTCAAGCAGAACAACAGCACCTCAATACGCTGAGCAACAAGGTCAACGAAATAAGCGCACAACTACAGGCTGAGCGTCATGTAGTCGAACTGGAGCGCCAGCAAAAAGAATTACTCGCACAAGAAAAAGAGCACCTCAGAGTCGAGTTAGCCGATGTACGCAACAATCTCACGCTACAGCTTGAGCAGCAAACCGCGAAAGCAGAGGATCGCATCAGCGAACTCCAACTTGCCATGCAAAAACAAGAACAGAGTTTTGCACAACAAATTGAACAAGCGACCGAGCGCTTAGAAAGTGTCCAGAAACACGTCATGCTGCAAGTCGATGAAGCACGCCTGGCACATAAACGCGCAGAACAAGAAAGCACTGGGCACCAACAACAAGCGCTCAAATTAAGCAAACAAGTGCAGCAAATGCAAATTCAAGCCAGTCTACTGGAGCAGCAAATCACCAGCCTCACCACCGCACTCACCAACACCGAAACCACCCTGTCAATTGCGTCAACCGACCGCACCACCCTAACTCAGCAACTAGCCAGCATGCAGGCAGTACAAAACGTCAATGCCGAATTACTTGAAGCTTGGCAAAACCGCGCACTGAAAGCAGAACAACAGCTAAGCGATAACGTAAGGCCAAAACGTCTACAGGGTCGACGACGATTGCTGGCAAGCGATAAAAATAGCTAGCAAAGACTTCCCCCAATAAAAACTGCCTTGACAATAACTGCATAGGCAGCTATATTTGCAGTCATGGACAATAAACTGCACACTTCACCAACAGAACACACCTCGGATAAATCTTCCCGCACCGCGACCGAGGTCGCCTCTAGTGAGTTTTATCATGGCGTCAGTTGCAAACCGGAAGAAACCGTTGGGTACATGATTCGCCTGTTGCACATGTCATTATTAAAACGCATTGACATGGAAATGCAAATACATGATTTAACCGCAATGCAATGGCGCCCACTGCTCATCATCGCAAAAGGGAAAGGCGATACCGCCGCTTTGCTTGCCAAAGAAATCTGCATGGATACTGGGGCTGTCACCAGAATGCTAGATCGCTTGCAATCTAAGGGGCTACTAGTGAGAAAGCGGAGTGAATTGGACCGCCGAGTAGTCAACCTAGAACTAACCGAAGAAGGACATCGCATCTGCGCTCAAATTCCATTCGGACTATGTAAGGCGATCAATCATCATTTACAAGGATTTTCACCGGCCGAATTTGATGTTTTAAAAGAATTACTGAACAGGATGATTCTGAATGGCAGCACCCCCTGACACATTTCTTTAAAACATGTTAGTGTAATCACTTCTTGCTATACATCAACTTTCAGTATTTACGCAAACAATGGCAATACACGAGTTAACTGCTGATATTTACATTTATTTTTACCAATTTAATTGCCTAGGCAATTACCGTCTACACAGCCATCTTTCTTGGCGATTATTGCCTAAAATGGAAAAAGTATGAAATCACTACCGTTTTTACCTAGTTCTCATCGCAAGGTACGCCTCCGTACCTTTGCTGCGGCGACGGCTCTTTCTGCCCTGACGCTGACGGGATGCGCCAATTTTGGCGGGATTACATCACACGCGGAAAGCAAATCCACAACGACACTCGCCCTCTCTTCTGCCGCCATTCAATGGCCAACAGAACAATGGTGGGCTAGCTATAACGATCCGGTGTTATCCGGACTGATTGAGCAAGCTCTAGCACAAAACCCCAATATTAAACTTGCACAAGCGCGCATGGATCGTGTGTCTGCCATTGTAATAGCAGTTAACGCCGCTACCCTGCCAGACATTGGTTTAGGTGTTTCATCCACGCGTGAGCGGTTTACGGAAAATGGCTTATACCCACCACCACTTGGCGGCTCAATCAATTCCAACAATACCCTGATGGTGAACGCAAGCTATGAATTTGATTTTTGGGGTAAAAATCGTGCGGCATTGAATGCTGCTATCAGCAACGAAACTGCATCGCAAGCAGAAGTAAAATCAGCGCGATTGCTGATTGCCAGCAGTGTTGCCAAAAGCTATTTTGCTTTAGCACGTGCACTTGAACAGCAAAAAATTCTGACCATTACACTAAAACAGCGTAGTCACTTACTGGAACTTACCCGCCAACGGCTGGCCGCAGGATTGGATACACAGTTGGAGTTACAACAATCGGAAACCACTATTCCATCAATCCGTACCGAGTTGATTTTACAAGAAGAACAAATCAATCTGGCACGTAATGCTCTGGCGGCACTGATAGGAACTGTTCCTGATGCTGTAAGCAAGGTAACAGCACACTTTCCGATGTTACCAAAGACCTTATTACCAGCATCCATACCAGCGGATTTATTAGGTCGACGCGCAGATATTGCTGCGGCACGGGAGCGCGTTAATGCCGCATCCAACATCATCACAACAGCGAAAGCCGCGTTTTACCCTAACATCAGCCTCACGCTATTTGGTGGGTATACCGGCTTTGGCTTTGGTCAATGGCTCACTGGCAGCAGCCGTGATTATGGTGGAGGTCCGGCATTAAGCTTGCCCCTATTTGATGCTGGTCGCTTACGTGCTAATTTGCGCGAAAAAAATGCTGATTACGATGCTGCTGTAGAAAGCTATAACCTGACACTACTTGAAGCCGTACGTGATGTCGCGGATCAAATTACGTCATTACGCTCACTGGAACAACGGCAAGCACAACAATCAGAGATCCAGAACCATGCCGAACATTCATGGGAACTGGCGAAACAACGTGAAGCGTCCGGCCTAGTCAACAAAATCAGCGCATTGAATGCCGAAACCGCCGTACTGGCGCAACATCGGGCTGCCATTGATTTAACAGCAGCGGCACTGGACCTGACGATTAATTTGAATCGTGCTCTGGGTGGCGGATTTCGTGATCAACCAGTGGCAATCAATATAAATTGACCCACATCGACCACATACACTAACTCACGATAACTTACCAAAATAAACTGCTACATCACCATGCGATAGAGCTGACACCGTAATGTCAGCTCCGATCCAACGGAAAATACAGGAAAAATAATGAACGCTCCAATTGAACAAGTTACCACCGGCAACTCGAAACGTAAATCTACGTTATTAACACTCACAGGCGTATTTGCCCTTGCTGCCATCAGCTACGGAGTATATTGGTATATCAATAACGGAAAACATGAAAGTACCGACAATGCCTATGTACAGGGCAATATCGTACAAATCACACCACAAATTGCAGGAACAGTCGCCGCTATCGATGCACAAGATACGGATTTTGTGCGCGCAGGACAACGCTTGGTAAAACTGGATGGCAGTGACGCGCAGGTCGCCTTGGAACAAGCGCGAGCGCAATTAGCCCAAACGGTCAGAGAAGTACGTACTTTGTACGCAAACAATGCCACCTTTTCCGCCACAATCAGCCTACGTGAAGCAGATGTTGCGCGCACCAATAGTGAATTGACACGCACAAAAGATGATCTGACACGCCGTCAATCCCTGATCACTACTGGGGCCATTTCAAATGAAGAATTACAACATGCCAAAGCGGCACTGACAGCTGCGGAAAGTGCCCACACGGCGGCGGCAGCGAGTGTATTGGCCGCACAAGAACAATTAAATTCAAATAAATCACTGACTGAAGGCGTGAGTGTTGAGCTGCACCCAAATGTACAGCGTGCCGCAGCCAAATTCCGCGAAGCTTACATCAACAATGAACGCACAAATTTACTAGCGCCGGTCACCGGATATATTGCACGTCGCAGTGTACAGCTAGGCCAACGCGTGCAAGCAGGAAACCCATTGATGGCCGTCATTCCTATGGATCAGCTATGGGTAGATGCCAATTTTAAAGAAGTCCAACTACGCACGATGCGGATTGGCCAAGATGTCACGTTAATATCGGATATGTATGGTTCCAACGTGGTTTTCCACGGAAAAATCAAGGGACTTGGTGTAGGTACAGGTGCGGCATTTTCATTGCTGCCAGCACAAAATGCTACCGGCAACTGGATTAAAGTGGTCCAGCGCGTTCCTGTCCGAATTGCACTCGATCCAAAAGAATTAGCCGATCACCCACTGCGCATCGGTTTGTCAATGGAAGCAGATGTCGACATCACTAATCAACAAGGTCAATCACTGGCTGATTCCAGCAAAAACAATCAAGTTTCTGAAACAGCCTTACCGGATATTCGTGCCGCTGACGATGAAATCAAAAAAATTATCGCAGCTAATTCTGGCGGTCATTCAAGCAAATAATCGCTAGCCCAGCGCTATGCTGGGCTACCTACCGACCAAGGACACCATTTAATCATGTCAACATCCATGACTAATCATGCCGACGGCCCGCCCAAAGCGGCGCTCCGGCATGCAGTTTATCCACCGCTAACCGGGCCCGCTCTGATTTGGGGCACCTTAGCACTCGCCTTAGCCACATTCATGATTGTGCTGGATTCCTCCATTGCCAATGTGTCGATTCCTGCCATCTCTGGCGATCTGGGTGTGAGTACATCGCAGGGAACCTGGGTGATTACCTCATTCTCTGTCGCCAATGCCATTTCAATTCCATTAACCGGTTGGCTCACCCAACGCTTTGGGCAAGTCCGTTTATTTTGCATTAGCATTCTTTTATTCGTTCTAGCATCATGGCTATGCGGCTTCGCACCCAACATAGAATCATTGATTTTTTTCCGGGTGCTGCAAGGTGCTGTCACTGGCCCGATTATCCCGTTATCTCAAGCACTACTTCTGTCCAGCTATCCAAAGGCGAAGGCCGGGACTGCGCTGGCGCTATGGGCGATGACGACGCTGGTTGCCCCGGTAATGGGCCCCTTATTGGGCGGGTGGATTACCGATCATATTTCATGGTCATGGATTTTCTACATCAACATTCCGGTTGGCTTATTCTCTGCTGCCATGTCCTGGAATTTATACAAAAAACGCGAATCTATTATTCATAAACTCCCCATCGATAAAGTGGGTTTATTTCTTTTGGTTGCATGGGTTGGTTCGATGCAAGTCATGATGGATAAGGGGAAAGAACTGGACTGGTTCCACTCCAACCAAATTATTGCGCTCGCCGTGATCGCTGTCGTTGGATTTGCCTTTTTTATTGCCTGGGAATTGACCGATGACCATCCGGTCGTGAATCTGCATCTATTCGCTAGTCGCAATTTCTGGACCGGCACCGTGGCCTTATCATTAGCTTATGGTGTATTTTTTGGAAATGTCGTGTTACTGCCATTATGGTTACAACAATACATGGGGTACACCGCAACACAAGCAGGGATTGTGCTTGCACCGGTGGGGTTAATGGCAGTACTGCTCTCCCCATTCGTCGGTAAAAGCATCGGTAAAGTGGACCCAAGGATATTAGCCTCTGTCTCGTTTATTGTATTTGCTCTCGTGTTATGGATGCGTTCGCGCTTTAATGTACAAACCGACATGGCAACGATTATGATCCCGACGATTATTCAAGGGATAGGGATGGCATTTCTATTTATTCCCCTAGTATCGCTCACCTTATCAGGATTAACACCAGATAAAATTCCCGCGGCTTCTGGCTTATCCAATTTTGCCCGTATTACTGCCGGTGCGTTCGGCACCTCGATCGCCACAACGCTATGGGAAAACCGCGCTACGATGCACCATGCTCACTTAGTTGAAAAAATAAATAGTGCTAATCCAGCAACCATGCAGGCGCTCACCAGTTTGGAATCGTCAGGACTATCAATGACACAAGCATTAGCCACCATTAACCGTAGCATTGATCAACAAGCGTTCATGATGTCCGCAGATGATATCTTTTTTGCGTCATCAATGATATTTATCTTATTACTAGGAATCATTTGGCTGGCAAGACCTGCGCCTATCGTCCGTGGCGGTGAGCCGGCAGGACCGGATACCAGTGGAGCGCATTAGCTGTTGATAAGCAGCGTTTAAGATGAAGATAACGCAAGTTCACGTTAGGAACTTGCGTTATCTCATCCATTATGGTTCACGCACCAAGTATCCCACACGCCCCGGATCACGCATCCGGTACGCCACTACCAAGGCAATCGCGCACATCGCGGTCACATACCAGTAAAAACTCGTTTCATGTCCAATCGATTTAAGCCACAACGCTACATATTCGGCTGAGCCACCAAAGATCGCATTTCCCACGGCATAGGACAAGCCGACTCCCAACGCACGCACTTCAGATGGAAACATCTCAGCTTTAATCAAACCGCTAATCGAGGTATACAGACTCACAATACCAAGTGCCAGCACGACCAAACAAAATGCCATATACGGATTATGGACCGATTGCAACTCAATCAATACAGGAACGGTCAACAATGTCGCTAGCGCACCAAACCACAGCATGCAATTACGGCGGCCAATTTTATCCGACAGGGCACCAAAAGCAGGCTGCATCAACATATACACAAACAAAGCACAGGTCATTACCGAGCTAGCCGTCGTCGCGCTCATGCCCGCCGTGTTAACCAGATATTTTTGCATGTACGTAGTAAATGTATAAAAAATCAAGGACCCGCCCGCGGTAAAACCAACGACCGTCATAAAAGCCCCTTTGTGCTTAAACAGTCCAGCCAGTGTGCCTGCTTCCTTGCGATTACGCGTTTCAGTCGACAAGGTTTCGCTTAATGATTTACGTAGATATAACGCCACCACCGCAGCAATCGCACCCAACACAAACGGAATCCGCCACCCCCAATCGTGCAATTGCTCGGTAGTCAGTAATTGCTGCAAAATGACTAGCAATAATACCGCCAACAATTGCCCCCCAATCAATGTGACATATTGGAAAGACGCAAAAAAGCCTCGTCGCCCCTGCAACGCAACTTCACTCATATACGTCGCGCTAGTGCCATATTCACCTCCAACCGACAATCCTTGAAATAACCGTGCTAATAACAGTAATACCGGAGCAGCAGCACCAATCGTCGAATACGTCGGCATGCACGCAATCATCAACGATCCTCCACACATCATCAGAACAGAAATCATCATTGAGGTACGACGACCATGTTTATCTGCTATCCGGCCAAACAACCAACCACCAATGGGGCGCATCAGAAACCCAGCCGCAAATACACCGGCGGTATTCAACAATTGCGTCGTCGGATTTCCCATCGGGAAAAATGCATGTGCAAAATAAATTGCACAAAACGAATACACGTAAAAATCAAACCATTCCACCAAATTACCAGATGACGCACCGACAATCGCCCAAATACGTTGGCTATCACTAAGTACCTCTGGTTTATCATTAATCATACTCATACGAATCTGTCCCATTATTATTTGGTTTATGTATATATCCATGCTAACATCATTCTCCACAGCAACTCTATGCAAAATGCGGCTAATGGGTCAAATGTTTAGTCTATTTTTTTAAAATCGTCTATTCATATAGTATTATTCCTGCGTTTCATATCAAAACCATTACACATAGAGCACTGCCGCCACGTCCGCTAGGCGCGCCTCTACTAGCACTATTAAGTCGATTGTATTTGCGCTACATCAAGCTATTGATGTCGGCAATTTGATACACTACTATAATCTTTACCTTTTTGGAACAATCATTGTGCTTACTTCTGTATTTCCGCTCTTAAAAATTAAAGATAAGTCGTTGCTACCGATCGTACAAGGTGGCATGGGCGTGGGTGTTTCAGCACACCGCCTTGCAGGCACAGTCGCCTCCCTTGGTGCTGTTGGGACACTTTCTAGTGTGGATTTACGCCGCCACCATCCGGATTTGATGGAACAAACTGGCCGTTCACGCGATAAAGAACTTATCGATCGCGCCAACTTAGTGGCACTCGACCGCGAAATCTCTGCAGCACGCGACATCGCCAAAGGTAATGGCATGCTGGCAGTCAATGTGATGCGTGCCGTATCCGATTATGCAGCCTACGTCAGACAAGCCTGTGCAAGCGGGATTGATGCAGTTGTTGTCGGTGCTGGCCTACCGCTCGATTTACCCGAATTGACTAGTGATTTTCCTAAAGTAGCCCTGATTCCGATTTTGTCCGATGCACGTGGCATCGCACTCATTCTAAAAAAATGGATGCGAAAAAACCGTCTGCCGGACGCCATCATCATTGAAAATCCACGCTATGCTGCTGGTCATTTAGGCGCAGCTCAGCCAGATGATGTCAACAATCCACAGTATGTTTTTAAAACTGTTCTAGAAAGTACACTAGAATTATTCAAAGAATTAAAAATTGAATCTGAAAAAATTCCGTTAATTGTGGCCGGCGGAATTCATAAATTTGAACAAGTTACCGAATTATTTTCCATGGGTGCTTCTGCCATTCAGTTAGGAACAGCATTCGCCGTCACAGAGGAAGGTGACGCGCATACCAACTTTAAACGTGTGTTACTAGATGCAAAACCGGAAGAGATTGTCACTTTCATGAGCGTGGCGGGCTTACCAGCACGCGCAGTCAAGACGCCGTGGTTAGCGAACTATCTAGATAAAGAACTCAAGCTCAAACACAAAGCAAAAGTACAAGACTGCACCGTTGGATTTGACTGTCTGCAACAATGCGGTTTACGTGATGGCAACGCCAAAGCGGGGCAATTTTGTATTGATACCCGCCTAGGCTTTGCACTTGAAGGTGATGTCAAACGCGGCTTGTTTTTCCGTGGATCAGAACCACTCCCACTGGGCACGGCCATTCGCCCCGTCCGCGAATTGATTAACTATCTTCTCAGCGGCGCACGTGAATTGCATGCTTAAACGTAGTCTAAGACGCAATCCAAATTAAAAAAAATCCGGCAATGCCGGATTTTTTTTAAATCGTTTTAGAGTAACGCAAAGGCTCTTGTTTTTCGCGTAAGTAATGATCAAACACCATACAAATATTCCGAATTAACAAACGCCCCTTCAAACTCACCTTCAACGACGTTGGCGTCAATGTCAACAATGCATTATCAATAAAATCACCCAAACTAGCCAATTCACCAGCAAAATAGGCTGAAAAATCAATGGAATGCGCAGCACTTAATGCGTTAAAATCCAATTCGAAATGACACATCAACTGCTCTATCACCTGACGTCTGAGTAAATCATCCGCACTTAAACTGAATCCGCGGGCCATCGGAAGTTCGCCTTGATCCAGACGTGCATAATACGCATCCAATGTTTTTTCATTTTGATAATAAATTGGTCCCACCGCACTAATAGCGGAAACACCACAAGATACCATTTCCGCTTGGGCATGGGTTGAATAACCTTGGAAATTACGCTGCAATCGCCCTTCTTTTTGCGCCAGGCACAAATCATCGCTTGGTTTTGCAAAATGATCCATGCCAATATAGACGTAACCAGCCAGACTTAATTTACGAATGCACAAAAATAACATTTGTAACTTTAATTCAGGATCAGGGAGCTCATCCTCGACAATCCGGCGCTGCGGCTTAAACAAATGCGGCATGTGCGCATAGTTATAAATGGCGATCCGGTCAGGATTCGCCAAAATCACTTTATCCAAGGTTTCAGTAATGGTTTGCAGTGTTTGCTTAGGCAAGCCATAAATCAAATCAACACTGATCGAACGGAAGTTACAATCGCGCGCTGCCTGCATTACCGCCAAGGTCTCAGCTTCAGGTTGAATACGGTTGACTGACTTCTGCACGATTGGGTCAAAATCCTGTATTCCCAAACTGATTCGGTTAAACCCTTGCTTACGCAACACAGCAATCCGTTCCGGAGAAACCGTGCGGGGATCAACCTCAATGGAATATTCACCCACATCATCGTTTGCAAAGTGGAACTGCGCTCGCAAGGTCGCTAGCAAATCATCCATTTGCTCATCACTGAGATACGTCGGCGTACCACCACCAAAATGCAATTGCTCTACATAGTTTTGATGAGAAAACAGCTTGGCTTGCATCGCGATTTCACGCTTCAAATAATCCAGATAGATCGCAGCCTTACCCCTGTCCTTGGTAATCACTTTATTGCATGCACAGTAATAACATATAGAGGCACAAAATGGGACATGGATATACAACGATAAGGGATTGGCGGGTTTTTCCGGGTTAAGCACAGGCAACTTACTCACCAGCTCAATGGCTGCCTGATAATCGCTCAAGCAAAATGCAGTCGAAAAACGATCTGCGGTCGGATACGACGTATAGCGCGGACCAAGTTGATTCAGGCGCTTGATTAATTCAACATCAAACTCAGGGATCGTGGTGGCTAATGCGATGGTATGGCCCGATGACACAGTGGATAATTCAAGCATAGTATGGATCCGGCAAGTAGTACAGACTAAAGGGACAGTTTATCGGATGACATGGGCGAGCTATTGATTTTTCGCAATATGTTGCAATATCGCAAAATAAATAAGCTCACACTGACAATGTAGTGAGATTAAATAAACGCATAAAATTGGCTGTTGTTTGCTGCTGCACCGTAGCGAGTGGAATTTGCTTCAGATCAGCAAGGTATTCGGCGACATGACACACCCATCCAGGCTCATTCATCTTCCCCCTATGCGGCACTGGTGCAAGATAAGGCGAATCCGTTTCAATCAAAATCCGATCCAAGGGCAAGGCTTTGGCTACTTCCTGAATTTGTTTTGCACTTTTAAAGGTTAAAATTCCGGAAAAAGAAATGTAAAATCCCATCTCAATCGCCGCCAACGCGACATCCAATGTTTCAGTAAAACAATGTAACACGCCGCCGGCACCGCCCTGATCGACACCAGCACCGGATGCCCGCATAATGGCGATGGTATCTTCTGCTGCTGCACGCGTATGAATAATGAGCGGCTTACGCGAAATACGTGATGCCGCAATATGCGTACGAAAACGTTCGCGCTGCCACTCCAGATCACCGGTCAAGCGAAAGTAATCAAGTCCGGTCTCACCTATCGCAATCACTTTCGGATGTTGGGCAAGGGTCACCAACAACTCTGTAGTCGGTTCTTGCGTGTCTAGATAATCAGGATGCACACCTACCGATGCATACAAATTTGCATGTGCATCCGTTAGCGCCAAAATTCTGGGAAAATGCTGTAAATCTACCGAGACACACAAGGCGTGCATCACCTTATTTGTCTGCATAGTCGACAAAATTTCAGGTAAACGTGCAGATAATTCCGGAAAATCCAAATGGCAGTGTGAGTCAATATACATGGCTGATTTTACATGGTTACAATAGTAATAAGAAGATATCCCAAATAAGGCATCTGAACGGTTATTCCATCACCCGCATGATAGCATCAGCACAAAGATGTGCACTATCACGCAATAAAAGATGATGCATATCCAAAAAACGACGCTCCAAATTGGCTACCATGCCGTCATCGTGTAATTGTGCCCACAACGCATCTGCCAACGCTAAAGGGGTCGCTGCGTCCTGAAGAAATTCCGGAACTAAAAATTCGCGCGCGAGAATATTCGGCAAGCCTATCCACGGCTGATATCCCATACGACGCATAATTTCCCAAGTGGCACGCATCTGCTTATAGGCAATCACCATTGGTTTTTTTAGTAACGCCACTTCTAAGGTCGCAGTGCCCGATGCGACTAAGACCGTGTTCGCTGCCGTAATCGCCGTATGAGACCGTCCATCAATGAGTAACACGGGGATATCCATTAATTTAGATGCAATAATTTGCTTAATATAGGCACTACGTTGACGTGATCCTGCCATCGGCACTACAAATCGTATGTTCGGATCACGCTCGACCAATAATTTAGCCGCACCAATAAATGCCGCTGTATTGTAATTAATCTCAGATAAACGGCTACCAGGCAAAATCGTCACAATCGTTCCATCCAATGGCAAGCCCAATTCTTGCCGAGCCGCCAACATATCTGGCTTTAGCGGCAAGACTTCAGCTAAAGGATGACCGACATAGGTAACTGGAATATGCGCTGCCTGATAAATTTCCGCCTCAAATGGGAAAATGACCAACATATGAGAGACGGATTGGGTAATTTTCTTTATCCGACCAGCACGCCATGCCCAAATAGACGGACCGATAAAATGAACCGTTGGAATTCCCGACTCTTTCAGGCGCTGTTCAACGGTAAAATTAAAATCGGGAGCATCGATACCAACAAACACACTGGGACGTTCTTGCAGCAATTGTGCGCTCAGGCGATCTTGCACCGACTTAATTTCACGGTAATGGCGCAAGACTTCAAACAAGCCACGCACAGAAAGCGTTTCCATCGGATAATCCGATACAAAACCATGTTCTGCCATGCGCTCACCACCGATGCCATGTAAATGCGCATCCGGCAGCAATGGACGCAAGCCAGACAATAGCCGCCCCCCCAACAAATCACCTGAAGTCTCTCCAGCGACAAGCGCAATATTTCTGACTACCATAAGGGTATATGTTCCACGCCGTATTTCATTAACGCACGATGCCACGCGTCGATGAATTCAAGAATCGATGCATTTGTTGAAGGTCATTTAACGCTTCTGGAAATTCTAATTCGGCTTGTTGCAATGCCAATTTAGCCGCCTCCAGAGTGAGGTTCGACTTGTAGAGTAATTTATAGGCTTGACGAATACCATTGATTTGGCCACGACTAAATCCGCGCCGTTTTAATCCTTCCAAGTTCAAGCCATGTACTGCAGCTGGATTGCCGGACAGGATAACAAATGGCGGCACATCTTGCGTAAGACTGGTATTCATGCCCAACATAGCGTGCGCACCGATTTTGCAAAACTGATGCACCCCAGAAAAACCACCTAAAATGACCCAATCTTCGACAATAACGTGCCCGGCGAGAGATGCATTATTCGCAAAAATAGTATGACTTCCAACATGGCAATCATGTGCGATATGAACATAGGCCATCAACCAGTTGTCATCCCCGAGCGTCGTCACGCCACCATCTTGCACAGTACCCAGATTGAGTGTACAAAATTCACGTATGGTATTACGCTCGCCAATTTCCAAGCGCGTCGGTTCGCCTGCGTATTTTTTATCTTGAGGAACCGCACCAATCGATGCAAATTGAAAAATAGTATTATCTCGACCTATGGTGGTGTGACCTTCAATCACCACATGGGAGGCAATTTTAGTACCGGCAGCAATCTGGACGTTAGGACCAATAATTGAATATGGCCCTACGTCAACCGAACTATCAAGGCAAGCCCCCGGGGCAATGATGGCGGTTGGATGCACGACACCTTTTGTGCTATCCGTACCTGCGATCACCGTGCTCATTATGCCACCGTAGTTGCAACAAGTGATTCAGGCGCCTCGACCACAGGATCAACAGTGCGTAATGTACACATCAAATCACCTTCTACCGCTAATTGGCCATCGACAGTCGCACGTGCTTTGTATTTCCAAATACCACGCGTCACTTTCACAATTTCAACTTCAAGCTTTAATTGATCACCGGGTTCGACGGGGCGTTTGAAACGGGCATTATCAATGCCCAAGAAATAAACCAGCGTATTCGCATCTGGTTTTCTTCCCATTGTTAAAAATGACAACAATGCTGCTGCCTGCGCCATCGCTTCAATCATCAACACACCAGGCATCACTGGTTTATTGGGGAAATGGCCATTGAAGAATTCTTCATTGGCAGTCACATTTTTAATGGCGGTAATCGTTTTACCAGATTCCCAATGAAGCACTCGGTCTACCAACAACATTGGATAACGATGCGGAAGGAATTGCTTAATTTGGTTAATGTCTAAACTAGTCATGTTCACTTTCATTTTTTGCACTGTTCAGCGCATTAATGGTTTTTTCTAACGCACGAACTTTGTCGCGCAGGCTATCTAAATTACGGACAATCGCTGCCGATTTTTCCCAGTCGGCATTCTTGGCCAGGGGATAAAATCCGGTGTATTGTCCAGCTTGTACTATGGATCGCGATACCATGCTTCCGGAGGATATATGCACATTATCAGCAATCGTCAAATGGCCTAACACCATCGCTGCACCGCCAAAGGTGCAGTGCTTACCAATATGTGCACTACCAGCCACACCAACGCAACCCGCCATCGCAGTATGGGCGCCAATATGGCAGTTATGGCCAATCTGAATTTGATTATCCAATTTAACGCCGTCTTCAATCACCGTATCGCTCAGGGCCCCTCGGTCTATCGTAGTGTTTGCACCGATTTCAACGTCATCACCAATGACGACACGCCCCGTTTGTGGAATCTTGATCCAGCGCCCTGCCTCATTGGCAAAACCAAAACCTTCTCCACCAACCACTGCGCCGGAATAAATAATTGCGCGCTGCCCGATCTGGCAGTCATGGTGCCAACTAACATTTGGGTAAAAGTGTGAATCCGCGCCAATACATGCGCCATGACCGATGAAACACCCTGCATCAATTTGCACCCCACCATGAATCACGACATCGGCCTCAATACAAACTAATGGCCCTATGACAGCAGTATCTGCAATTTGAGCACTCGGATGAACGGATGCACTCGGATGGATGCCCGGCGCAAGAGGAAGACGTCGCAGCGTGGCAAACCACTGCGCCACTCTGGCATAACTCGCGTATGGGTTATCCACCACAATCAGCACACCAGAAAACCGAGATTGACCGTTTGCCGCTGGCTGAGCTTGTATAGCTTGCAACCATTGGGCATCATCACGCTTGAGAATAATCGCCGCCGCCAATGACTCAGCAGCGTGATTACGCAATTTGGGATTTGATAAAAATGTAATGCTTGCAAGATCAGCCTGATCCAGTGGCGCAATGCCTGACACCATCACATCAGCATCACCGATCAATTCGCCATTTAAGCGTTCCGCTAAGTCACCGAGTCGTATATTGACAGGAGCCAGCATTATTTACTTACTGCCGTCAGTTTTATTGGTTTCATTTTTATTTAATGCTTTCATTACTTTTTCAGTGATATCAATACGTGGGGAAAAATAAACCCCATCCTGCAAAATAGCATCGTATTTTTCTTCTTCCGCGATTAGCTTGATGATTTTAGTGGTACGTTCATTCAAACTGGCATTTTCTTCATTGATACGCTGAGTGACATCTTCACGATAAGCACGGTCTTTGCGTTGAAAATCCTGATTCATGTCAGCCAAATCACGTTGCCGCTTTAAACGTTCATTTTCAGAAATAACAGGTGCGTCCTTATCTAACTTATCCGCCATCGCTTTCAGCTTTGTGGAAAACTCCATCAAATCTTTACGACGCTTTGAAAATTCATTTTCCATGCGCACTTCAGCTGCTTTTGCAGGTGCAGATTCACGCATAATACGCTCTGTACTCACATACCCAATTTTGGTATCGTTTGCATTTGCGTTACTGACCACCAAAGCACAACTGGTTGCGACCAATAATATCAGCAAGGATGGAATGGCAAAATGTTTCAAGATAGTTCTCCGCTAATTTAATATTATTAAAAATACAACAAACGCACCATATAATGCAAAAACGTAGTCTACGTCAACTAAAAACCGCCACCAATCTGGAAGTCAAAGTTTTTGGTTCTATCTGTCGCTGTCGGGTTAATCGCTTTACCGTAGCTTAATTTTAATGGCCCCATAGGAGACAGCCAAGTAATACCCAAGCCATACGCCGATTTTACCCCGCCTCTAAATGCACTTCCTTCATCATAAACGTTCCCTGCATCAAAAAAGGTGAACCAGCGCAAGGATCGGTCATTTCCGGAACCAGGAAACGGAAATTGCAGCTCCGCATTAGCGATCAGGCGAGAAGCGCCACCAACGGAATTACCATAAATATCTTTACTACCCAATGACGATGTTTCATATCCACGAACAGAACCTATCCCACCGGCAAACCAGTTTTTAAAGATTGGGTAAGGCTTACCACCATAACCACGCCCATAATCGATTTCACCATTCAGCGCCAATGTTGCTGCATTATCAAATAATGGCAAGTAATATTGTTGGTTGTAGGACGACTTCATGTATTTGAACTCACCTAACGGTGCCACTTCCAGATTAGCACGTTGATAACGCCCCACCCCCGGCATCAACGCACTATCACGACTATCACGTTGCCATGCTGCGGTTAACGGAAAACTCGTCGTTGATGCAGAACCCGGAATAATTTCGGTATAGGCAGGCGCACCGGTAATTGGATTCAATGGAATCGGAACTGAGCTCCCCGAACCATAGGTTTGCACAAACTGTTGATAGCGGTATGGACTACCTACATAGGTATCAACATCCGTTTTCTCAATACCAATACCAAAAAATATCGTGTCTAATTCAGAAAAAGGAACACCGAATTGGATTTTTCCGCCACTCGTTTGAATTTTATAGTCACCGACGCTACCTATTGGTGCGCGACTGGTACGAATATAAACTTCCTCATTCCGGCTTACACCATCATCCGTGATGTAAGGTTCAAAATGATTTAATGCAATGGTTCGGTTAATGCTACTGGTGTTGACTTCAATACCGAGCGTATCACCACTACCGAAAGCATTGGCTTTTTGCAATCCACCGGAAATAGTAAAGTGTTCTGCTTGCGAGTATCCGGCACCCAGCGTAAAGTTACCTGTAGGATTTTCAACCACATTCAGATTGACATCCACCTGATCTGGACTACCAACCACTTCGGGAGTTTCAACCGTTACTTCCTTAAAATAGCCAAGACGATCAATCCGGTCGCGCGATACTTTAATTTTCTGACCGTCAAACCATGATCCCTCAAACTGACGGAATTCGCGTCGAATAACTTCATCACGGGTCGTACTATTACCGGACAAATTAATTTTACGCACATAAACACGTTTACCCGGATCTAAAAACACCGTAAATGAGACCCGTTTATTGACGCGATCGACATCCGGATTGGCATTTACATTTGCAAATGCATAGCCAAAATTACCCATTCGATCCGTAATTTTTTTAATACTTTCAGTCAATTTTGCAGCAGAATACACGTCACCCGATTTAACCGTAAGGAGTGAGGCAAATTCAGCATCTCGTCCCAATGCCTCACCTTCCATTTTAACGTCGCCAACCTTGTAGACATCACCTTCATGTAAATTAACGGTGATATAAATATCTTTTTTATCTGGAGAAATGGCAACTTGGGTCGATTCCACATTCATTTCTAGATAACCGCGATTCTGGTAAAACGACTTGAGTGCCTCAATATCACCAGATAGTTTTTGTTTGGAGTATTGATCCGCCTTGCTGTACCAAGTAAACCATCCAGGTGTACGCAATGTGATCAGTGACTGTAATTCCTTATCGGAAATCGCCTTATTACCGACAAAACTAATTTTTTTGATTCGAGTAACATCACCCTCGTCCACCACAAACGTGACATTGACACGATTACGCTCAATAGGTGTGATCGTCGTCGTAATCTGAACGCCATACAGTCCACGCGATAAATATTGGCGCTTTAATTCTTGCTCTGAGCGATCGATAGCGGCTTTATCAAATATCCTGCTTTCACCAACGCCAATTTCTTTTAAGGCTTTGATGAGAACGTCTTTCTCAAATTCCTTCATCCCCGAAAACTCCACTGCAGCAATGGAAGGACGCTCTTCAAGCACAACAACTAACACATTGCCCTGAATTTCAATTTGTACGTCCTTGAAAAATCCAGTGGCATAAAGTGCCTTAATGGCAGCAGTACTCTTATCTTCGTTAAAGGTCTCCCCTACTCGCACCGGCAAATAATTAAAAACGGTACCGGCCTCGGTTCGTTGAGCTCCTTCCACGCGAATGTCTTTAACGACAAAGGGCTGAAATGCAAGCACGCTACCGCTACTAAGTGCAAGCACGGCCACAGCGACCAAACGACGAGGGAAGTTAAGCAGGGGAAAATACGCTGAATGTAATTTCATTGGCTAGTGTTCTTTAACAGAATTCGTAAAAAGTAGGGCAAAAAAAGCATGATGCCTAGATCAGGATGGTATTAGTCTTGCAATATCATTGAAAAAAGCGACTCCCATCAACAAAATCAACATGGCGAATCCGGTACGTTGAGCAATCGCCATAAAACGCGCTGAAACTGGACGACCAGTTAAAACTTCCAGCGAATAATACAACAAATGTCCACCATCTAATACAGGTATAGGAAGTAAATTCATAACTCCGAGGCTAATACTAATAAAAGCCATAAAGCTAATATAACTGATCCAGCCGATTTTTGCAGTTTGTCCTGCATAATCGGCAATGGTTAGTGGGCCGGTAATATTTTTAACAGAAGCTTCACCGAGTACCATGCGTCCTATCATTTTAAAGGTCATGACACTGGTACTCCATGTGTGATCGACTGCTTTTTTCAGTGCATGCGGAAAAGAATCGCGTACGGTAACCAAAGTCGGCACAGAATGAATCTCCACATTGATTTTGCCGATTGCTTTACCATTTGCACTGCTAACATCGGGAGTGACTTGCCAAGCCATCGCCACACCAGAACGGGTGCCCTTCAATTGCAAAACGCGCCCAGGTGCGGCCCGAACTAATTCAATAAAGCGCAAACTATCAATCCCGGACTGGCCATCCACAGAGGTAACGATGTCACCTTCGAGCAAACCTCCCCGCTGCGCAGCACCACCCCCAATAATATGCCCCATTTGGGCTGGTGGATGCGCCAGTGACAATCCTAACTTTGCCATAAAATCCGCATCTACATCTTTTGGCGTCATCGCATCCAGTGTAAAACCAATTTGCCGTCTAGCACTACCATCAGACGCAGTGACCGTCAGCATGATAGGAAAATGGTCGACTGATACTGCGGACGACTTGTCCAACACAAGTTGCATCACTTTCCAACGTACTTCCGACCAAACCGCCACAGGGCTACCATTCACAGCGGCAATCAGGTCATGCTCGCGCACCCCAGCGTCGTATGCCTGGGTGCCAACCAAGGGCGCACGCACTTGTGCAACCGGCTCCGGCACCCCTGCCATATACACGACAGCAAACAACGCAATAGCCAGCAGTAAATTGGCCAAGGGCCCCGCTGCAACAATCGCGATCCGTTTTGCCACAGGTTGACGCGTAAATTCACGCGCCAGATCAGCATCTGCCATGCCGGAACCGTCTTGCTCACGCAAATCCAGCATCTTAACGTAACCACCAATAGGCAAGGCTGAAATTACCCATTCTGTTTGATCCACGCCAAAACGACGCGAATAAAGTACCTTTCCCATCCCGAGAGAAAACCGCAGCACCTTCACATTACACCAACGGGCGACCCAATAATGACCAAGCTCATGAAACACCACAAGCGTGCATATCGCAAATAGAAAGGCAATGATAGTATGCAAAAATTCCATATCAAGTAGCATTAATTGCAAGAATAACGCGTTGTGCGGCATCCCGCGCTAAGGCATCCTGATGCAACACTGTTTCCATATCCGTGGCGGGACGGGGTTCCAATTGATGCATAACACGGGCGATGACGTCTGGAATTGCTAAAAAACCTATTTTTCGATCAAGAAATGCCTGTACGGCAATTTCATTCGCCGCGTTCAACACAGCAGGTGCGGTTCCACCACAACGCAGCGCCTCAAAAGCTAACGCCAGACACGGAAAGCGCTGCAAATCCGGCTTTTCAAAATTAAGTTGACCGATTTTGGTAATATCTAATTGTGCAACACCAGAAGCAATCCGTTCAGGGTAAGACAATGCATGCGCAATTGGCGTTCGCATATCTGGATTCCCCAACTCAGCCAGAACGGAACCATCGTTATACGACACCATGGAATGAATCACGCTTTGAGGATGAATCACCACCTCGATCTGCTCTGGCGCGATTGAAAACAGCCAATGCGCCTCAATCACTTCCAAGCCCTTATTCATCATGGTAGCGGAGTCAATTGAAATTTTCTTTCCCATTACCCAATTTGGATGGGCGATTGCCTGCTCGGGGGTGACTTCATGTAAGGTCGCTAGATCACGATGTAAAAATGGACCGCCAGATGCTGTCAGCATGATTTTCGCTACACCATGCGGCTGCGGATCACCCTGATAGCCTGACGGCAGACACTGAAAAATCGCATTATGTTCACTATCAATCGGAAGGAGTGTTGCGTGATGCTGTGCCACAGCATCCATAAACAACTGACCCGACATCACCAGCGCCTCTTTATTTGCCAAGAGAATCTTATTCCCTGCACTTGCCGCTGCCATCGCAGGTGCAAGCCCTGCTGCCCCCACAATCGCCGCCATGACAGTATCGCAGTCACGAGCTACCTGACACAGTGCCTGCTCACCATAGAGTACACGAGTGGAGCATCCATGCGCGTCCAATAACTGCCGAAGTAATTGCGCTGATTGTGCGCTTCCCACTACAGCAAGCTCGGGAGAAAACTGCACACATTGTGCAGCAAGCTCATGCACCCGAGTATGGGCTGTCAGTGCTACTATCTGATAGCGATCTGGATGCCGTGCCACCACATCCAGTGTAGAAACACCGATGGAACCAGTGGAGCCAAGCAAAGTAATTTTTTGTCTCATAACTTACTGACGATATCAAGCAGGAATGCTAAGGGCAACACCGGTATTAAGGCATCAACACGATCGAGCACGCCCCCATGTCCCGGCAATAAATGACTACTATCCTTCATCGAAGCGCGACGCTTTAACAAGGACTCAAACAAATCACCAACAACACTCACTGCGGAAAGTACGGTTAACGCAATAACCAAGCCACCCCATCCCCAGCGCTGCAACACGGTAAGCGAAAATGTATCTCCCAAGGCAGGAATCATGGTACTACCACTACCCACGAGGAGTACACACAAACAACCACCAATTGCTCCTTCCCATGATTTTCCCGGAGAAATGGTAGGTGCCAATTTACGTTTTCCGAGTGCCTTACCACAAAAATACGCACCAATATCCGCCACCCATACCAGCGCCATCACGCTCAATAAATACACAGGCGAGTGGCGCTGAAATTGCGTCATCACTAAAAAGCAGGCCATTATTGAGATGCCATACAATGCGCTTAAGAGGCGGTTTTTTACCGAGTCTCGCTCAGGCAGACCCGTTTTCAAGGCTGGAATAAATTGCGTGCTCCAAGCTAGGCTACCAATCAGCGCGACGACCACAATCTGTTGGGCACTTGACGTAAACACTAACCAACTATAAATAGCACCCCAGATAATCGCAACCGGTATGGCCAAACGATGCGCAAAAAGTCGTAAGCTTTCCCAGCACGCCACCACAAAAAATACCGCACACAACACATTGACACTGATGGTAGATCCCAAAAACATGACGGGCAACACCACGGCCAACAATACGATTGCCGTAATAATACGTAGATATAACATTAAGATGCCTTTACTGATTCGAGCAATTGCTCGCTAGTGCGGCCAAAGCGTCGTTCGCGCTGCTGATAGGATTTTATCGCTAACGCCAATTGTGCAGCGTCAAAATCAGGCCAATAGGTTTCTGTAAAATACAACTCGGTATAAGCCAATTGCCACAATAAAAAATTAGAAATACGTTGTTCACCACCAGTACGAATGAATAAGTCTGGTTCAGGCGCGTACGACATGGACAAATAGGGTGTCAGGTGATGCTCTTCAATCGAGGTCAATCCCGGTTGCGCCGCCAACAATTGATTCATCGCTTGTGTGATATCCCAACGACCGCCGTAATTCGCACAAATAGTGACGGTCAACTTATGATTATCTTTGGTCTTATGTTCCACTTCTGCAATTTTTTTCTGCAACGACTCACTGAAACGACTCAGATCACCCACCACACGCAAACAAATGTCATTGGCGTGCATACGATTAACTTCCCGCTCCAATGCGGTCATAAACAAACGCATCAGTATCGACACTTCCTCTGCAGGCCTGCGCCAGTTTTCCGAGCTAAAGGCAAACAAGGTAAGATAGTGAACGCCTTGATCAATACAGGCCTCCACCATGACACGAACGGCATCCAAACCTTTTGCATGACCTGCAACACGTGGCATAAAACGCTTAGTGGCCCAACGACCATTGCCATCCATAATGATTGCGATGTGACGCGGAATACCGTCAACATTCGGAATTTCTTGGGTTGTACTTGAATAAGACATGGTAATGCGACTCAAAAAAGTGAACGCAATATCTACTAAACAGATGAATGGAAGCAGGGATACGCAATTCGATACAGATTTTATAAACAGGGCTACGACAATACCAGCATGGCGCTACGATCAATACGCACTATGTGCAAGCGCGATTGCCGACATAATATCATCATTACAGACTAACCCACGCGGACACACACCAGTAGTACCGGAGTATCTCCACATGGACAGTGCGCTATCTATACAGTAAGCAGTTCTTTTTCTTTGTCAGCAATTAATTTATCAATTTCAGTAACAAATTTATCCGTCAATTTTTGAACGTCTTCCTGTGCACGACGTTCATCGTCTTCCGAACATTCTTTATCCTTGAGTAGCTTTTTCAACGATTCATTTGCATCGCGACGAATATTACGAACCGCAATCTTGGCATCTTCACCTTCATTTTTAACCAATTTAACGAACTCTTTACGACGCTCTTCGGTTAACGGTGGCGTTGGAACTCGAATAAGGTCACCTTGGGTAGATGGATTCAAGCCGAGATCCGCGTCACGAATCGCTTTTTCAATCGCTTGCACCATTTTCTTTTCCCATGGCTGCACACCAATAGTACGTGCATCGATTAAGGTAAGATTGGCAACCTGACTGATGTGCGTCGGACTACCATAATAATCTACCTGCACATGATCCAATATCCCGATATGTGCACGACCAGTACGCACTTTTGCCAAGTCAGCTTTTAGCGTTTCAATCGATTTTTGCATTCTTAAATCGGTATTTTTTTTAACATTAGCAACTGCCATGTAACTCTCCTGCTGAAAATTAATTAAAAGTGCACCACTCTACATCTACGCGCGGCACCCTCTGCCGTGCGCATGCAATCTTGTAACAAGATAATTATACGTGTACCAACGTGCCTTCATCTTCACCCAAAATGACACGCATTAACGCGCCTGGCTTTATAATAGAAAACACATTGATTGGAAGCTTGCGGTCACGACATAACGCAAAAGCCGTCGCATCCATTACTTGCAATTTACGCGAAATTGCATCATCAAAGCTAATCGTTGTGTAACGGGTAGCATCTTTATCCTTATTCGGATCGGAAGAGTACACACCATCCACCTTAGTCGCTTTTAACACAATTTCCGCACCAATTTCCGCACCGCGCAATGCCGCTGCCGTATCCGTCGTAAAAAATGGATTGCCTGTACCCGCAGCAAACACAACCACTTTTCCTTCTTCCAGATATTGCAATGCTTTAGGACGCACGTAAGGCTCTACCACCTGATCAATCGCAATCGCAGACATCACACGAGCGGTAATCCCCGCCTGACGCATTGCATCCGCTAGCGCGAGTGAATTCATTACCGTCGCGAGCATTCCCATGTAATCAGCGGTTGCGCGATCCATCCCCTCCGCACCCGGCGCAACGCCGCGAAAAATATTACCACCACCGATAACAATTGCCAACTCCACACCCAACGCTTTAATTTCGGCAACGTCAGCGACCATGCGCTCAATGGTGGCACGATTGATACCATATGCATCATCGCCCATCAAGGCTTCACCAGAAAGTTTTAGTAGTACGCGCTTATAGGCAGATTTTCTTAACATTGTTTCTCCACTGGTATTTTGTCTGATTAGATTTAGTTCTGGGTAATTACTGCAAATGCAACTAAATAAAGAAAGATTCTGTGCAAATATGTAAATTATCAGCGTATATTTACATTTACTTACAAAAATACCCATTAAAAAAGCGGGCCTACTGGCCCGCCTAGTTTACTTCACATGACTACTGCATCACACCAATAAATAAGATACGGTTCGGTATCATCTATATGTGTTGATGTCATTTTCATTAGTCAATCTCCAAGCAGTTCGAATGAATCGAAACAATCAGGCATTTTGCGCAGCAGCGACTTGTGCAGCAACTTCAGCAGCAAAATCATCTTGCTTTTTCTCAATGCCTTCACCAACAACAAACATCGTAAAGGCTTTAACTGTTGACGATTCTGCTTTCAACATTTGCTCTACTGACAATTTGTCATTTTTAACGAAGCTTTGGTTCAACAATGAAACTTCTTTCAAGAACTTCTGTACTGAACCTTCTACCATTTTGGTGACGATGTCAGCAGGCTTGCCTGATTCCGCCGCTTTCAATGCTGCTACCGAACGTTCTTTTTCGATCAATTCAGCCGGCACTTCAGCGATTGACAACGATACTGGTTTCATGGCTGCAATGTGCATAGCAACATCTTTACCGACCTGATCGTTCGCGCCATCAAATTCAACGATGACACCAATACGTGTACCATGCAAATAGGTGCTCAGTTTGTTCGCTGTTTCAAAACGCACAAAACGACGAATCGCCATATTTTCACCGATACGACCGATTAGTGCCGCGCGCTGAACTTCTACGGTTGCATCACGCAATGGCAGTGCAGCCAAAGCAGCAACGTCCGCAGGATTATGTTCAACAACCAAACGAGCACAGTCATTGACCAACGCGATAAATTCATCGTTTTTGGTCACGAAATCTGTTTCGCAGTTAATTTCAATCAACGCCCCAACATTACCGGCTACGTAGGCAGCGATAACGCCCTCAGCAGTAACACGTGATGCTGCTTTTGATGCTTTACCGCCCAGTTTGACGCGTAAAATTTCTTCAGCGCGGTCCATGTTACCTTCGGCTTCAGTCAATGCTTTTTTACATTCCATCATTGGCGCATCTGTTTTTGCGCGTAACTCACCCACCATCGCTGCTGTAATTGCTGCCATGCATTTCTCCTGGTTTATCTGTAATCTGTAGTACCTAGCTATTGCTTAAAAATAAGCACAATAGACCGTAAAATACTTAAAAAAAAGGGGCGAAACTGCCCCTTTTTTAAGGCCACCACGAAGGCAGCCACTATTTTTTAGTTAAGCCAATACGACTTAAGCTTGCTCGCCAACTTCAACAAAGTCTTCGTTACCAGCTTTAACAGCTTCAATAACTTCAGTCAATGCATTCGCACGACCTTCAAGAATCGCATCAGCAACGCCACGAGCGTACAATGCAATTGCTTTGGATGAGTCATCATTACCTGGAATGATGTATGTCACACCGTCTGGGGAATGATTGGTATCAACAACACCAATAACTGGAATACCCAGTTTAGCCGCTTCAGTGATCGCGCCTTTGTGGTAACCAACGTCAACCACAAAAATTGCATCAGGAACGCCGCCCATATCCTTGATACCGCCGATTGCTTTTTGCAATTTAACGATTTCACGATCAAACATCAGCGCTTCTTTTTTACTTAACTTCTCAACTGCACCTTCTTGAACTTGCGCTTCCATGTCTTTCAGGCGCTTGATCGATGTTTTTACAGTTTTAAAGTTAGTCAACATACCACCCAACCAGCGTTGATCAACGAATGGCATGCCAGCACGTTGCGCTTCAGCTGCGATCAATTCGCGTGCTTGACGTTTTGTACCAACCAACAAAATAGTGCCGCGGTTAGATGAGATTTGACGAATGAACTTCATCGCTTCCTGGTAAAGACCTAATGTTTTTTCCAGATTAACGATATGAATTTTGTTGCGATGACCAAAAATATACGGTGCCATTTTTGGATTCCAGAAGCGAGTTTGATGACCAAAATGAACACCGGCTTCTAACATTTCACGCATTGTTACTGACATAATTTTTTCCTAGGGTTTGGTCTGGAATCCCATCAGTGACTCACCATGGCTGGCTGAGCACCCTTTTTGATCGGATTCGCGTTTAAATTTCGTATTTAAAACTCTACACTTGCAATTTCGACGCATTATACATCAAATTGCTGTTTAAATGCACAATACACTACGTATATACTACGGAGCGCACCGAGCCATCGACAAAAACAGCGAAAATCAGCCATTCAGTCAGGGCAAGATATTACACCAAAAGCAGCTAGAGCTCAAGTCCCGACGCGTCTTTTTATTCGCTGCGACAAGCTTACCTTAGCGCTTACCTTAGACACTCTCGCTGAATCACAACGCAAAAACAATTTGGGCGGGGGAGCGCTAGTGCCGTTCGTGATCAATGGAGAGTGTAACCGCGCTAGATTCCCGCCTGAAACCACGGGAATGACAGAGTGATGGCTAGCGGGAATGATGGGGGCATACTGTTCTTGTCACGAGTTATTGAGAAGTTACTTCTGCCACTGGTTCAGTTAGCAAGCCTAAACTTCGCGCCGCTTGCGCGTAATGTTCAGTTTGACAAACCTTATCTACGATTTTTTCCCAATTTTCGGTTGCTGCAAGTAAACCCCATCGATAAAATTGCTCCAGAAACCATAAGCCATCGCTAGCCAGTGGGTAATTCATTCCGCGCTCATCAAAAAAACGAACAGGTAACACTCCGGATGTTGCTGCCGCACTTACTGAATGACTCAATAGGTTTGAGGCGATTAATTCCTGTGGAATGTTAATAAATTCTGGACGAGCGAGCCAAATGCTCGCAGCAGTTCTATTCGTTGGATTTTCAAGCCACTGACACGCTTCCAATAATGTACGTATTAATGCTTGTGCAGTGTGAGGGTAAAGCGCAGCAAATTCATGACGACATGCGAGTGCTTTTTCCGGGTGATTAGGCCAAATTTGACTAGAACTAACAATAATTCTCCCGCAGTTTTTACTTTTTGCAACGGCATGCCATGGTTCACCAGCACAAAATCCATCGAGTTCTCCTTGGGCAAGCGCTTCTGGCATGAGTGGCGGTGGGATAACAACACTTTCAATATCCGTTAGCGGGTGTACCTCCTGCCGCGCCAGCCAATAATTTAACCACATCGCGTGGGTACCAGTTGGGAAGGTTTGGGCAAATACAGGTTTTCTTCCAAGCCCAGCCAAGACTGATTTGAGCGAATGATTCTGACTCAATGCATCGGCTATGTGATTTGATACGGTAATGGCCTGACCGTTCCTGTTGAGCGTCATTAAAATTGCCATGTCAGACTGAGGTCCACCTAAACCAAGTTGGACGCCGTACACCAACCCATATAGCGTTTGCGCTGCATCTAGCTCACCAGAAAGCAGCTTATCGCGAATCGCTGCCCATGAAGATTGTTTACATAATTCAAGTGTCAACCCATGTCGCGCTCCAAAATTCATCATCACAGCCGTGATTAGCGGCGCGCAATCTGTTAATGGCAAGTAACCGATACGCACGTGAGAGCGTTCTGGCTTTGTAAATTCACATGCGCTAGAGACAGTAGTATGTGGTGTCATTTAGAACTTTCTTAATTTAACAGATCAGCCATAGCGATAATTTTCCGAGCCACTTCCGCTATTTTCATTCCATTGTTCATAGAGTGATTACGCAGTGTTTCATAGGCTTCGGCTTCGCTCATTTTTCTTGTATCCATTAATAATCGTTTAGCACGATCGATCAATTTTCGATCAGCCAGTTCCCCTTCTACATCAGCAAGTCGTTGACGTAATCGTGTTTCCTCTGCAAACCGTGCCAATGCTACGGCAAGTATCGGCGCTAGTCGAGCAGGAGCTAATCCATCAACAACGTAGGTTGTAACACCTGCCCCAACCGCTGCTTTAATTAGTTGCTGATCAGCGTCATGACTGAACATAACGACTGGTCGCGGCGCGGATTTATTCATGAGAGCAAGCTGTTCTAATGTGTCACGGGAAGGGGATTCTGTGTCCACAATAACAATATCAGGCCGTTGTTGCTTTATCGCCTCCGACAGCGCACGCGAAGTCACGATTAAGGGAAGAACCTCATACCCATGCTCCACCAATACCTGGCAAAGCTCGGCAATGGGTTTATCGGTATCGTTGACGAGAAGAACTCTGAGCATAAATAAACTTAAGGTTAATTCAATGAAAAACTGATTCTTGACTTGCTAGTATCTAGCATAAAATTGTTATTCTATTAGTAAACATCTCGAACATAGCGCTTCTCCTTAGACATGTTTGAAACATATAAGATGGCTCCTGCGGAACTCATGCGACCGTATGTCTGGATGATTTGCTTAAGAGCAGCATCGACATCCTTCGCCATACGACTCGCATCGCCGCACACATATAAATACGCGCCTTGCTCCAACCAAGACCAAAGCTTTTCACCATGTTCCAGCATCCGGTGCTGAACATAAACTTTTTCAGTCTGATCACGCGAAAATGCGGTATCAAGTCGAGCCAATGCACCTCGTTGCCGCATGATTTCAAATTCATTGCGATAATAAAAATCTGTTGAGGCTCTCTGTTCGCCGAAAAACAACCAGTTTTTACCTGGAGCACCAACAGCATCGCGCTCTTGCAAGAAGGCCCTAAATGGCGCAACACCAGTCCCGGGGCCAATCATGATCATGTCTGTTTTTTGGTCCTTTGGCGGCCTGAATCCTGTCGACTTTTGCAAAAAAATCGGGATACGACTCTCTTTTGAATGATTAGCCAAAAAGCCAGAACATACGCCCATACGTAGTGGTCCGTCGCTTGCATACCGCACTGTAGATACTGTTAAATGCACCTCATTGGGATATATTTTAGGACTGGAGGAAATTGAATATAACCGCGGTTGCAATGGCTTAAGGACCGACAAAAATGCCAGCGCATCACAAGAAAATGGAAATGCCTGGAATAAATCTAATGCTTGTCTTCCCCATAACCACAGCTTGAGTTCGGCCTCATTGTCTGGTTCGAGCAAGCTAACAAGCTTCACATGACCAGAACGCTGCTTAACGAATCTGAGTAAATCGGGAGTGATGCGTGCGATCTCATAGTGACGCAACAAGGCTTCCGATAAAGATATCTGATCGTGATCCTTCACACTAACTAGCGTCGATCCTGAAAGCTTAAGTGTCTTCAGTATATCATCGACAAGAGTTGGACAGTTGGTCGGCCATACACCTAAGGCATCACCAGCCTCATAACCAAAATCAGCATTATCTACTTCAAAGACGTATTGGCGAATTTCTTTTTCGGCCCCATGCGTATTAAGCAGCTCATTGCGCAATAGAGTGGAAAAAAAAGGTTGTGTCCGACTATAAACTGATTTTGACGTTTTGGTGATGCTAGTTGGTGAAAAAATGAGGGGGTCAGCAAGAGTGGCATTTCCCACAACAGATAAGATGGGCGGCACCTGCAGCTCGCTGGTTTTAGTCATTGCCTCATTCACCGATGCCAGCCATTGAATCGCAGGATTTTCGTAATCTGGCTCACAATCAACCCGTGCAACAAGCCGGTGTGCCCCAAGCTCTTCCAATCGCGCATCCAGTTTTCGGCCAAAACCACAAAACTGAGCGTAGTTAGAATCGCCAAATGCCAGCACTGCGTAACGGATATGGCTCAGACTGGGTATTTTTTCGTGCTGCAAAGCACTCCACAAAGCGATGCCATTTTCTGGAGGGTCGCCATCACCAAAGGTACTCGCTAATAGCAATACGTTATCTACCTGCGCCAATTCCTCTACACTGACGGCATCCATCGCAGCAACGCGCACGTTCCGACCTTGCTCTTTGAGTTTATCTGCACACTCTACTGCTAGGTTTTCTGCATTACCCGTGGATGAAGCCCACAGAATGAGCACCAATGGAGCTGGTTTAGTCGTTATAGCATGAGTGGATGACGCCACATGGGAAGGCAGTGTATCTAGTTGTGCTCCCCTGTCTGGCACACAAGCACGTGAAAATATCCCTGCCAATATGCCATCCAAAACCAGCCGTTTTTCGGCTGCCAATGGAGCACTGACCGGAAATGTTGGCACGCCACCAAGCTTGCGTGCTTCTTCGCTGCGCAACCCCAATAAATAACCTTGCATATACAATTGTTCATGCGGTTCCAGAACGATGGCAGGTGCCGAATCCAGGCCGAGTAAATGGGCTAATGCATCGATTTTCATCATATCGAGTTCGTGTGAATGGGGGACTAATGCATCACTGCTGGCGCTCGCAAGAACAGCACTGTCTTTGCTTATTGTGGAGGTCGCAGTTGGTTCTTGCACAACGCGTGATAAAGCGACAGCACAAAATTTGAATTCAGGTTGTTGCGATATAGGGTCAACGGCGTCGTTAGTGGCGGCGTTGATTGCCAGGTCTTCACCAAAAACGTCATTCCAGTGGAACGGCGCAAAGCAGTTACCAGGCAGCACACGATCCGTCACTAATGCCGGCAATATGGCACGTCCGCGACGCGAGCGAACCTCGACTCGGTCTTTGTCGCAAATGCCAAGCAACGCGGCATCTTCTGGATGCAGTTCGATGAACGGTCCGGGATTGAGTTTGTTAAGAGTGCTGATTTTGCCGGTCTTAGTCATCGTATGCCATTGGTGCTGCAGACGACCTGTATTAAGAACGAAAGAAAATTCTTCATCCGGCACCTCCGCGGGCAACATGTGTGGCCGAGCAAAGAAGATAGCTTTGCCTCGTTCTGTGGCAAACACAATACGTGGGCGACTGCCATCGATTGCCATCGTGGGAGTTTGACTTATCCCATCATTCAGATACCTGATCGGATTACGATCTGATGTACTATCAGGCGCACAGGGCCATTGCAACGGTGTTTCGCGCAAACGTGCATAACTAGCTCCCCGTATGTCATAACCGGTCTTAGGGTTCCATGCTTGTTTGATTTCCTCAAAGACCTCCTCCGCAGATTCATAACTAAATGCCTGTGCATAGCCCATCTCACAGGCAACCCGCGCAATGATTTGCCAGTCAGCTAGTGCTGCACCTGGGGGGGGGACTGCCTGTTGCATCAGTGTTAAGTTCCGCTCGGAGTTGATCATCACACCTTCGGCTTCCGCCCACAGCGCGCCCGGCAGCAAAATATCGGCATAGGGACTCGTTTCAGTGTCAAGGAACGCATCTTGCGTAATGACTAATTCAGCGGCCTGTAACGCGGCAATAACGTTTTTACGATTGGGCACCGTGGCTACTGGGTTGGTGCAAATGATCCAGCAGGCTTTAATCTTCCCTTTCAGCATATTCTCGAACATCGCCACCGTACCACCGCCGATTTCCTGGCGCAGGCTGCCGGCAGGAATATTCCACATAGTTTCGATGAAGGTGCGATCTTTTTCTACTAGAACCGAGCGTTGCCCAGGAAGTCCTGCCCCCATATACCCCATCTCGCGACCACCCATGGCATTGGGCTGACCTGTGAGCGAAAATGGCCCGCTCCCTGGCCGGCAAATCGCTCCGGTTGCCAGACTTAAATTACACAGCGCGTTAGTGTTCCACGTCCCGTGCGTACTTTGATTAAGTCCCATGGTCCAGCAACTCATCCACTCGCGCGCCGTGCCTATCCATTGTGCTGCCTGACGAATATCAGCCTCCGGCAATCCAGTGATTTCCGCCACCTTTTCAGGAGAATAATCCTCTAGAAAGGCCGGCATAACATCCCAACCTTCGGTAAATTCCGCTATGAATGCAGGATCGGTATGGCCATTCTTTACCAGTAAATGCAACAAGCCATTGAGTAACGCCAGATCAGTTCCCGGCTTGATTTGAAGAACCAAATCGGCTTTATCGGCAGTGGCATTACGACGTGGATCAACTACGATTAATTTAGCGCCATTTTTGATCCGATCCATCATGCGCAAGAATAAAATAGGATGGCAATCGGCCATATTTGCACCGATAACAAAGAATAAATCGGCCCGATCGAAATCTTGGTAGGACCCGGGCGGTCCATCTGAGCCTAGCGAGAGCTTGTAACCACTGCCGGCACTTGCCATGCACAGACGCGAGTTGGATTCGATGTTGTTGGTGCGAACAAAGCCTTTGGCAAGTTTATTGATCAGATATTGCGCTTCAAGTGACATTTGGCCGGATACATAAAACGATAATGCGTCAGGGCCGTGCGCGTCTAAGATGGCACGCAACCGTTGGGCGGTCTCGTGGATGGCGAGATCCATTCCGACCCGTACCGGTTCGTGGCTGCGGTCATGGCGCCGGTAGGCGGAGTCCATCCGCCCAGATCCAACGATAGCTTGAGCACACGTATTGCCTTTAGTGCAAAGTCGCCCAAAGTTGGCCGGATGCAGCTTATCACCCATTATTTTGATGACGCGATTGTGTGCAATTTCCATAACAATGCCGCATCCAACACCACAATATGGGCAAACAGATTTAATGATGTCTGTTGTCATACTATTGCCGATTACGTGCGTGGAGAGTCAGACCCAGCGCGTTGATGACGGTGACAATGGCAGAAAATTTAGGATCACTCTCTGGCGACATGAGTTGATCGAGGTTTTCGATTGACATACCCGTTTCTAGCGCAAGTTTGGTTAGGCCATATGCTTTAGCGATGTCAACCAATGTAGCCACAATAAGTACAGGGTCGGCGGATGAAACCGACATCTCAAATTGGGCAGTACGGACACCACTCGGCACTTTTGGCACTGAAACTCGATTTTTTCTCATTGTAAACATCGTCTGTCTCTCCAACATAAAGGGTATCGCTACATTCATGCAGCAACCCAAACCTTACTGCCGTTAATACGTGCAAGATAGGCACATACTGAATGTTCCGGAGCTTCTAGACATTCCCCCGTTTGCAAATCGAAGTGATATTTATAAATTGGCGATGCGACAACAATACGTTCGCCCAAATTACCGATCAGCCCGCGCGACAGCACGGCCGCTTCGGAACTAGGATCGTAGTTATTGATAGCAAAAATACGGTCTTCACCGTTATTGATGTAAAAAACAGCGACCTGCTCACCGTTAATCAGCGCGCACACCCCAGTATTGGGGACGATATCATCCAGATTGCAGACTGGAATCCATGTTTTTATATGATGACCACTGTGCATTTTTTCTCCCTCGGTTGATTACTCATTTCGCTGTCGTTCAGGCGGCTTTCACTACCACTGGAATACTGACTAGTTTTTTTTCTGCCACCGTGGCAGGCCGGATCTGACCGCGGTCTTCGATGAAGACGACATTGTGATCGCCCTGTTCACTGTTGACGAAATGGCGAAACCGTTTGCGCGTTTCAGGATCAAACACGGCTTTCTTCCATTCACATTCATAGGTATCCACCACGTTCTGAATTTCAGCTTCCAGTTCGGCCACTATATGCAGTTTGTCGTCAAGGATGACTTGTTTCAGATACTCGAGACCGCCTTCTAGATTGTCGCGCCAGACACTGGTACGTTGCAGACGGTCGGCGGTGCGTACGTAAAACATCAAAAACCGATCAATATACTGAATCAGTGTGGCTTTATCTAAATCTGCCGCCAGTAATTCCGCATGACGCGGTTTCATTCCGCCATTGCCGCAAACGTAGAGATTCCAGCCTTTTTCTGTGGCGATGATACCGACATCTTTACCCTGAGCTTCGGCACATTCGCGGGTACAACCGGATACGCCAAACTTAATTTTGTGCGGAGAACGTAAGCCTTTGTAGCGATTTTCTAATTCGATTGCCAGTCCGACGCTGTCGTCCACACCATAACGGCACCAGGTCGATCCTACGCAGGATTTGACAGTGCGTAGTGACTTACCATAGGCATGCCCAGTCTCAAAACCGGCATTTATCAACTCTTCCCATATCAGCGGCAATTGTTCAACCCGTGCGCCAAACATATCAACTCGCTGTCCACCAGTGATTTTCGTGTATAAGCCGTATTTTTTTGCCACCTGACCGACTGCGATCAACCCATCCGGCGTGACTTCACCACCCGCCATGCGCGGAACCACAGAATACGTACCATCCTTTTGAATGTTCCCAAGGAAATAATCATTGGAATCTTGCAGACTGGCATGTTCTTTTTGCAGGACGAAATCATTCCAGCACGAAGCCAGAATATTTGCCACCACCGGTTTACAGATGTCGCAGCCTAGGCCATTGCCATGTTGTTTCAGCAAACTACTAAAGGTTTTGATATTCCCGACCCGAATCAGATGGTAAAGTTCCTGACGTGAGTGGGCAAAATGTTCGCAGACATGATTATTGACGGCCATGCCTTGCTTTTTCATTTCGGCCTTCATGATTTGCGTTACCAATGGTACGCAACCACCACACGCCGTACCAGCCTTGGTGCCGCTCTTTAACGCGCCGATGCTGATGGCACCGTCGCATACAGCTGCGCACAGATCGCCTTTGGAAACATTATTACAGGAACAGATTTGAGCCGTAGAAGGCAACGCATCCACACCGAGCCCTGGCTTAGCCTTGCCATCGGATTGCGGTAGAATCAAAAATTCTGGCGATTCCGGCAATTCGATGCGATTGAGCATCATTTGCAGTAGCGTGCCGTATTCGTTAGCATCACCCACCATGACACCACCCAGCAAGTATTTGCCGCACTCCGACACCACGATTTTTTTGTATATTTGTTTGCGCTCGTCAGTGAATTGGTAAGACCGACTACCGGCCATTTTACCGTGGGGGTCACCGATACTGGCAACATCGACTCCCATCAATTTGAGCTTGGTACTCATATCGGCACCGAGGAATTCACCACTCTCACCCATGACATGTTTGGCGGCTATGCGCGCCATGTCGTAACCTGGAGCGACCAGACCAAAAATTTGGCCATTCCACAGAGCACATTCACCAATCGCGTAAATGTCGGCATCACTCGTTTGGCATTGATTATTGATGATAATACCACCGCGTTCGCCTATAGCTAGAGCGCTGCTGCGGGCCAGTTCATCGCGCGGGCGAATACCGGCAGAAAAGACAATCATGTCGGTATCAAGATGACTACCGTCAGAAAATTTCATCCGGTGCCTACCATTTTCACTATCGACGATTTCCAGCGTGTTTTTTTGTGTATGTGCGGTTACACCCAGCTCTTCTATCTTATTACGTAGGATGCGTCCACCTCCCTCATCTACCTGCACAGCCATCAGGCGAGCTGAAAATTCCACTACGTGTGTTTCAAGTTTCATGTCACGCAAGGCTTTGGCACATTCCAGACCTAACAGACCACCGCCAATGACGACACCCGTTTTGGAGCGATTGCCGCACTCCAGCATGGCTTCCAAATCTTCGATCGTACGGTAGACAAAACAATCTTTGCGGTCGTGACCAGGAACCGGCGGCACAAAGGGGGTGGAACCGGTGGCAATGATCAGTTTGTCATAGGAGAGTATTTCTCCAGTGCTGACAGTGACGGTTTTCGCAATCCGGTCGATAGCATTAGCTTTGGCGTTTAGCTTGAGTGTAAGCTTGATTGGCAGGTTGTCGCGCTCAAAGAATCCTACCGGAACAAGAGATAAGTCCTCCGCCGATTTGCCAGCGAAAAATTCCGACAAATGCACCCGATCGTAGGCTGGGCGCGGTTCTTCACACAATACCGTCACTTCCAGATCAAGGGCGCCGCTATCAGACAGAGTTTCGATAAATTTGTGGCCAACCATTCCGTGACCAATGACGATAATTTTCATAATTGATGTTTCCTTACGCTGGAATATTGTTGCTGACGAACGTTTTTTGGCTAGCGCTATGTTCTGCGCCAAACCGGATGGCCAATGCACACAGTGCTGAAACAGTCACGAAAATACCCAGTACACCCAAGGTTTGCTGCACATCTGCCAAGCCCTTCATCAAGAAGCCAGCAAGAACAGCACCGACGTTGCCGCCTGCACCAATGATGCCGGCAACGCCACCTAATGCTTTGCGATCAATGAATGGGACTAGCGCGTAGGTCGCACCGCATGCCATGTGAGTGAATAAACCGAAGCTTAGCATCGCAATAATAGCCAAGGTCACGGTGTTAGCATGAGCAAACCAGAGGAGGCCTAGACCTTCGCCGATCATCATCACAAACAGCAACGTGGCACGATGATTCAAATTTCCAAAAGAAGCGACCTTATCGGATAACCACCCACCCAAGGCACGCGCAAAGAGAGCCAGCAAGCCGAAGCTGGCAGCGGCCAGACCGGCATCCTTCAAGGATAGGCTAAAATGATCAACATAATAAATCGCAGCAATATTGTGAATGAAAATCTCAACCCCGAAACAGGCGCCATAGGTAACAAACAAGAGCCAAACGCGATAGTTGAGACTGGCAGCACGAAAACTCTCCCAACCGCCTTTTTTTCCGCCACCGTCTACTGATTTACCTGCGGCGCGTAATTCTGCGTAATTTCCTTCTGGGCAGTCTTGCGTGAAACGCCAGTACACAGCAGCCATTATTAACATCAATACGCCGGGAACAACCAGCGCTAAGCGCCATCCCATGGTGTTACTGACGCCCATCATCAATAGGGCTGTCAATAGCAAGGGCATTAACGCTTGTGCTGCACCACCACCCGTATTTCCCCAACCTGCTGTTGTAGCATTGGCTGTGCCAACGACATTAGGTGCAAACATCACCGAGGTGTGATATTGCGTAATAACGAAACTAGCACCTACAGCACCGATGCATAATCTGAAGAAAAGAAAGCTTTCATAGTTTTGCGATAAGGCCACACCGAATACCGGAATCGCACCGAGCAAAAGCAAGCTTGTGTATGCTTTGCGCGCACCGAATCGATCACACATCGGGCCGATGATCAAGCGCACAAAAATGGTGATAGTTACGGCTGCGATATTAATATTGGCTATTTGAGCAATCGATAAGCCGAACTCCCCCTTAATAATTGGCATCAATGGAGCGCAGGCAAACCATGCAAAAAAGCAGGTAAAAAAGGCCATCCAAGAGACGTGAAACGCACGCATTTGCGGAGTAGAAAAATTAAAGAGTTTGATGCTGGTAGCTTTACTGTTCATGATCAATTTTCCAAAAAAAATGCGCCCGTTTAAACAGATAAAATACCTGTTCAAACGAGCGCCGTTGCCCGAGTAAATGCCTTAATAATCTTGCTGAATTTCAACGAAATCGTCATTGACTCCATTGATGGTTACATAGCATATTTCGTGCCACATCAATCAGAGCATTAATTATTATTTTTTTGATTACATTCACGCAAATCGTTTAACTAATGCCCATAAACGTACTTGCGCGCATTAGAATGGTGCGGAGTCGCACTTTTTTGGGGAGAATAATTCTGTGGTCCCCTAACCCAAATCCCGCCTATAGCACTGTAAATATAGTGGAAAATACACATAAATCCACCTTCTATCTGCTTAACAGCCGCTTAGTTAAAACCAAACCTTGCATATAGACTATAATTTCAGATCCACGCAATCAGAGCAGTAGCGTCACCCTTTCACAAAGAACCATAATGAGCACTATTTCCATCAAATCAGAAGAAGATATCCAAGGCATGCGCATTGCAGGTCGCCTTGGGTCTGAAGTTCTGGACTATATTACCCCGTTTGTTAAAGCTGGCGTCACCACCGGCGAACTCGATCGTTTATGCCATGAATATATGGTTAACGTTCAAGATACTATTCCTGCACCATTGAATTACTGCCCTCCAGGCTATACCCCATTCCCAAAAGCCATCTGTACTTCTGTCAATGATGTCGTCTGCCACGGCATTCCCGGTGACAAAGTATTGAAAAATGGTGACGTCATCAATTTAGACATTACTGTCATTAAAAATGGCTATCATGGCGATACCAGTCGCATGTTTTTTATTGGTGAACCTTCTATTTTAAGCAAACGCTTATCTAAAATAACGTTTGAATGTTTGTGGCTGGGAATTTCAAAAATCAAACCCGGCGCGCATTTAGGTGATATTGGCTACGTTATTCAACAACATGCTGAAAAAGCAGGCTATAGCGTCGTGCGTGAATTTTGCGGGCATGGCATTGGCACCGTCTTTCATGAAGATCCTCAAATTTTGCATTACGGAAAACCAGGTACACTGGATGAAATGCGTCCTGGGATGATTTTTACCGTCGAGCCTATGATCAATGCTGGCCGCAAAGACATTCGTGAAATGTCCGATGGTTGGACCATTAAAACCCGCGACCGTAGCTTGTCAGCCCAGTGGGAACACACTGTACTTGTGACCGAAACTGGCTACGAGGTATTAACTAGTTCTGCTGGCATGCCACCTCCGCCAGAATTTATTACTATGTAATGACCGCGTAGCTTCGCAGCCTCGCTTTTAATCTACTTACTTCGCCACTACCACCTATGTCATCGTTAGCGCTACAACTAAAAGAGCAATTAAAATCGCGCCATCAAACTATTATTTCGGCGTTTTCTGTTAATGCCAAGCCTGAGATCTTGTTGCATGATCTTTGCCTTAGCGTCGACACAGCACTGATAGCGTTATGGCGGGCGTTAGCCTTGCCGTCTAGTGCTAGTTTAATTGCCGTGGGTGGCTATGGCCGTGGCGAACTATTCCCCTACTCCGATGTAGATGTGCTGGTGTTATTGGCCGATCCACCGGATGAAGCGCTGCGCCAACAACTCGAAATTTTGGTGCAACATTTTTGGGATATTGGGCTGGAAATTGGCCATAGCATTCGCACCGTGGATGAATGTCTGCACGAATCAGAGGCTGATATCACGGTGCAAACTAGTTTACTAGAAGCACGTTTGATTTGTGGCAGTCGTAAACTGTTCCATACCTTACGCACTCAATATGCTGCAGCTATGGATCCACACGCTTTTTATCAGGCTAAATTACTGGAACTACGCCAACGCCACGTGAAGTATGAAGATACACCGTATAGCTTGGAGCCCAACTGCAAGGAAAGCCCAGGTGGCTTGCGTGATTTACAAGTTATTTTATGGATAGCCAAAGCTGCAGGCTTAGGTGAGTCATGGCAAGAACTGGCGAAGCGCGGCTTGATTACCGGACCGGAAGCACGCCAGTTAAAACGCAATGAACGCGCTTTTAAAGATATTCGGATTCGCTTGCACATTCACACCAAACGCAGGGAAGACCGATTGGTGTTCGATGTTCAGTCCCCGATCGCCGAAACCTTTGGCTTTACCACCACGCCGACCCGACGTTCCAGCGAATATCTCATGCAGCGCTACTATTGGGCCGCCAAAGCAGTCACACAACTCAATACCATTTTACTTCAAAATATTGAAGCTAAATTATTTCACACAGTATGCAGCACCCACCCTGTTAACGAACGCTTTAATTCGGTCAATGGGTTTATTGAGCCTATTGATCCAAACTTATTCACGACCTTACCGTCGTCCATACTCGAAATTTTCTTATTGCTCGCGCACCACCCTGAATTAAAAGGCATTTCTGCACCAGCCATGCGCGCACTGTGGCACGCGCGTTTTCACATTGATAGCAAGTTCCGGCACGACCCCGTTAACCGCGCGTTATTTATCCAAATTCTTCAGTCACCACAAGGGATTACGCATGCTCTGCGCGGGATGAATCAAATGAGTGTGCTCGGGCGTTATTTACCTAATTTCCGGCACATCATTGGTCAAATGCAACATGATTTATTTCATGTCTACACGGTTGATCAACATATTTTGATGGTCGTACGAAATATTCGGCGCTTCACCATGCCGGAGCACGCCCATGAATATCCATTTTGTAGCCAGTTAGTCGCCAACTTCCCTGATCAATGGATACTGTACGTGGGCGCCCTATTCCATGATATCGCCAAAGGACGTGGTGGCGATCATTCACAATTAGGTCGGGAAGACGCACAGCAATTTTGTCATCAACACAACATATCAGCAGAATTGACCGAACTGGTGGTTTTTTTGGTTGAGCATCATTTAATGATGTCCCAAGTCGCACAGAAAAAGGATTTATCCGATCCTGATGTGATTCAAGCATTCGCTGCCATCGTCAAAGATGAGCGTCATCTGACTGCCTTATACCTTCTGACTGTCGCAGATATTCGCGGAACCAGCCCAAAAGTCTGGAATGCATGGAAAGGCAAATTACTAGAAGACCTATACAATTTCACCTTGCGGGCATTAGGGGGCGAGTTGCCATCCACCAACCGGGAACTAAAAAATCGCAAACTCGAAGCCATCAAAACGTTACGCCTGTATTGCCTACCCGACAATGCCCATGATGCCTTTTGGAATCAACTGGATGTTGTTTATTTTTTACGTAATGAAGCCGATGATATTGTTTGGCAAACACGTGCATTTTACGACAAGGTAGACAGCACCATTCCCGTAGTCAAATGCCGTACTGCACCCATTGGCGAAGGATTGCAGGTCGCCGTATACACCAAAGATCAGCCCGATTTATTTGCCCGTATCTGCAGTTATTTTGACGCAAAGAATTTTAGCATTATGGATGCAAAAATCCATACCACGGCACATGGTTACGCGCTAGATACATTTATGATTTCGGCAACAGCATTCTCAAAACACTACATCGACATCATCAGCTTGGTTGAACACGAGCTTGCCAGCTTTTTAAGTCAGCAAGAATGTCTCCCGGAACCAGTGAAAGGTCGCTTATCGCGCTTGTCACGTACTTTTCCGATTACTCCAACGATCGATTTACGCCCAGATGAGCGCGGCCAATACCATTTATTAACCATCTCTGCGAATGATCGTAATGGTTTGCTTTATGCCATTGCTAAGGTTCTAGCGAAATACAAGATCAATCTACATACTGCCAAAGTGATGACACTAGGTGAGCGTGTTGAGGATGTATTTTTAATTGATGGCCCTGCGCTACAACATGCTCGTACCCAGATTCAACTAGAAACCGATTTGCTGGATGCATTAAACATATAACGATAGGACTTACGCAAAATAGTATGATGAATACCACAACGCCAAATGAACCACTACGCTTATCAAAACGCATGTCAGAACTTGGCTTATGCTCGCGTCGTGAAGCCGATGAATGGATTAGTCGCGGGTGGGTGCGCGTCGATGGCAAAGTCATCTCCGAATTAGGCACCAAGATCCATCCAGACCAGCGCATTACAATTGAACGGCAAGCCGCAGCCGAACAATCCAAACGCGTTACCATCCTAATTAACAAACCAGTAGGCTATGTGAGTGGCCAAGCCGAAGATGGCTACGAACCAGCCATTTGTCTTGTCAAAGCAGAAAATCGCTGGAGTGAAGATAAACTGGATATGCATTTTCATCCGACGCAACTACGCAGCTTGGTTGCTGCCGGACGTCTTGATATTGATTCAACTGGATTATTAATCCTGACGCAGGATGGTCGGATCGCCAAACACCTGATTGGTCACGACACCTCAGTAGAAAAAGAATATTTAGTGCGTGTAGCATACGGCAAACCGGGACGTTTACCCGAGGCCGATTTACGACGATTGAACCATGGTTTGTTTCTGGATGGAAAAGCCTTGATCCCCGCCAAAGTTCGCTGGCAAAACGACGATCAGCTTAATTTTATTTTGAAAGAAGGAAAAAAACGTCAGATTCGACGCATGTGCGAAGCGGTTGGCTTGCAGGTGCTGGGGTTAAAACGCGTCAGAATCGGTCGTGTCAAATTGTCCGGACTGCCGGAAGGTCAATGGCGCTATTTGGGCGCGGACGAAACGTTTTAAGGTATTCGTGAAACTGCTGTAATTAATCACTGCTGTAGTTTGACACAAAAGCTGATTGACCCAGTTGAACCAGACTGCAATCCGACTGGGGGCTGCTTGCATCCGTTAGTTTCCATTCAATCAATCCTGAACCACCACTACTAGGTGCCGTCCACGTTATATTGTCAGATTATCCTATTTAAGATAGCAGCAGTTGTCGCCGCACGAGTGACATCTGGCCGATTTGTTAAGCTAGATCAAAAAAAACCGCACCCAATCTAGGCTTATCGCCTAGGGTTTGTGGTGCGGCATTGATGCACTGCGAATGATAACCGTATCGCAGTTACACTTTATTTAATTAATTGTCAAGATATCAGATTATTCAGGTATTCCGTAAATTCTGCCCCGATTTCATGGTGCTTCATGCCCATGACGACGCATGCCTGAAGATACCCTAGTTTTGATCCGCAATCATAGCGTGTGGCATCATAACGATACGCCAAATAAGGGAAATCTTTGAGCATCGCGGCAATCGCATCGGTAAGCTGAATCTCACCGCCAGATCCTTTTCCTTGATTTTCCAGATAAGTAAAGATGTGATGATCTAACACATAACGTCCCGCTACCGCCAACGTGGATGGCGCATCTTCTGGCCGTGGCTTTTCAACGATACCATTCACTCGTTCCAGACGATCTTTGTACTCAGTACCACTAACAATCCCGTATTGTTTGGTTTGTTCACGTGAAACATTTTGGACCGCCACAATGGATGCCAGCTCCTGTTCGTACAAGCGTGTCATTTGACTGGTGACATTCGGCTTACCTTCTGGCGCATCCATAAAGTCATCGGCCAACATAACCACAAATGGGTGCTCGCCTACGACAGGGCGCGCACATAGCACAGCATGGCCTAAGCCCAGCGCTGCCGGTTGACGAATGTAAATGCAACTGACTGATTTAGGAATCACGTTGCGCACCAATTCCAGCAACGCCGTTTTATTTGCTGCTTCTAGTTCCGCTTCCAATTCATAGGCTTTATCAAAATGATCCTCAATCGCCCTTTTATTCCGCCCGGTGATAAAAATCAACTCTGTAATACCCGCTTCAACAGCTTCTTCTACCGCGTATTGAATAAGCGGCTTATCAACGATTGTTAGCATTTCTTTTGGCTGTGCTTTGGTCGCAGGCAAAAATCTGCTACCTAATCCTGCCACAGGAAAAACTGCCTTAGTGATTTTTTTCATTCTGATCCTAGTAATTGACGTAATTCTGATTCGGAAATAATTTTCAGGCCTAGTTCCTGCGCCTTAAGCAATTTACTGCCCGCATCTTCACCAGCCACCACAATGCTGGTTTTTTTAGATACAGAACTTTGAATTTTTCCACCCTCCGCTTCAATCAAGCCGGCGGCAGTTTCTCTACTCATTCCCGGAAGTGTTCCTGTCAACACAAACGTCATTCCCTGAAATTGTTTCGCCTGAGCAGAAGCAACAATGGCGGGCCAGTGCACCCCAACAGCCAACAACTGTTCAACCAACTCACGATTAAGTGCGTCAGAAAAAAATGCCAGCAACGACTTCGCCACCACAGGGCCGACTTCATCCACCTGCAGCAACTGTTCTTCTGTGGCATTCATCACAGCATGAATGTCACCAAAATGGCGTGCCAGATCTTTCGCCGTGGTTTCACCCACGTGCCGGATCCCCAAAGCATAAATGAACCGTCCTAGTGTAGTCGATTTTGATATATTAAGTGCATGTAAAATATTGTGCGCCGACTTCTCTGCCATACGTTCCAATGCAGCAAGATTGGCAAACCCCAGTTTGTATAAATCCGCGGCGGTTCGAATGATATTTTTGTCCACCAACTGATCCAACAACTGCTCCCCCAAGCCATCAATACACATGGCTTTGCGTGAAGCAAAATGCCACAAGCCCCCCTTCCGCTGCGCGGCACATTTAACCCAACCGCCGCTACAACGGGCAATCGCTTCATCCTCTGCCTTGACAATATCCGAGCCACACACAGGACAAGTCGTTGGCATGACAAATGGACGTGCATCAATACTGCGCTGATCCACTACGCTAGATAACACCTCCGGTATCACATCACCGGCACGCCGAACGATCACCACATCACCAATCCAGATATCTTTACGACGGATTTCATCTTCATTATGTAAGGTCGCATTCGTCACCGTCACCCCCCCCACTTGTACTGGGGATAAGCGTGCCACCGGGGTAATTGCACCGGTACGGCCGACCTGAACCTCAATATCTTGCACCGTCGTCAGAGCTTCTTGTGCTGGAAATTTATGCGCCATAGCGAACCGAGGCGCACGCGCAACAAAACCGAGTTGCTGCTGTTGATCGAATGAATTAACCTTGTACACTACGCCGTCAATCTCATAAGGCAACTGGGGCCGTTTTTGTTCAATCTCACGATAAAATGCCAATAATCCCACCGAATTTGGCACTACCGTTTGCTCATGACACACTGGAATACCGAGTTGGGCATACCACGCCAACAACTGGCTATGTGACAGAATAGGACTGAGCATCGGAGCAGTCACGCTCTCCTCAGGCCCGATCTGGAGTTGGGCTACACCATAAGCAAAGAAACGCAAAGCGCGTTGTGAGGTAACTCTGGCATCAAGCTGCCGCATACTTCCTGCTGCTGCATTTCTGGGATTGGCGAATTCTTTCAAACCGGCGGCACGCTGGCGCGCATTTAAGTTCTCAAAATCATTTTTGTACATCACCACTTCACCCCGCACCTCCAGTACATGGGGTGGGTGTTGCGTTTGCAGGCGCAATGGGATTGAACGTATGGTACGGCAATTTTCAGTAACATCTTCGCCAACACTGCCATCTCCCCGCGTTGCGGCCTGCACCAACACGCCATCGCGGTACAGCAAGCTGATCGCCAAACCATCAAATTTCAGGTCCGCCGCAAAAGTCACGTCTGCCACTTGCCCCAGTGGGCCGCTCAAACCATCCAGCACGCGACGCTCAAACGCGGTGACCTCATCATCTGTAAAGCCATTATTCAGCGATAACATCGGCACGCTGTGCTGAACTTGCTTAAAGGCCGGCAAGGCAGCACCACCCACCCGCATCGTGGGTGAATCCGGTGTAACTAATTCCGGATGTGCTGCTTCAAGTTGTTGTAGCAATGCGAACAAGCGATCGTATTCGGCATCCGGTACGCTAGGTGCATCATGTACATAATACTCAACGTTATAACGATGAAGGCAAAGACGATAGTCAGCCGCTTGTTGCTCCGGTGTCGGAGCATCAAATAAATCAGTTTGCATGGCGCTGGTTAACTAAATAAACGCAACGCACGAACCGAACCGGCAGGAATATCTGCTGCTTGCATCGATTGATAAAACATCGCTACCTGCTGTTCAATTTCCGCCAGGGTGGTATCGTTAAGAATTTGATTACTATCATCAACCACAGTACCACCCAATCGCAATGCCAGCGATTTTGCGCAGGCCACCATAGTTTGAAATCCATGACGTTCCGGAGCGACACATGAGACATCCAGTAACAAGGTAATGCGTTTTGTTACCTGATCAGCGGCAGTACTATTCATAGACAGAGTAAATAATGCACCGCCATCTCCATCAAGCATCACCAGACGCCCATCAGGACGTGCTGCAAAACCGTGTTTGGTTAACGCCGCCAACAAGGTACTCAATTCCCATGGTGAGTCATTGGTATGAACATTAACACTCAACTGCGCATCATGCTCTGTGACAAAATGGTGCAAATCCTGCCCTGCATCCATCACATGCTGCATATCAGGAATATCCGGATGACCATTCAGATTATCTGCAATCTGGCGCAACTTCATCACCAACTCCGAGTATTCCAACTCATTCAATGCGCCGCTGCGGCTCACCAACTGCACTCCTGCATACAACTGACTATAATTACCGGCATGAACAATCACCTCACGCGCCCCAGATTGGGACTGACCAACAAAGTGAACTGGCTTATTGCCCACCCGACGTAATGACTGAATTTCAGCCAAAATCTTGTCACCGCGCGTTACATGGTCAAATTCAATTGGAATAACGCAATCAATGAACTCATCTATCGGTAACAAGACAACAACTTCTTCGGGCGGCACAGGTGGTTGCTGTACAGGTGATTGCGGTACAGATGGTTGCTGCACATCCGGTTGCTGAGCATGTGAGTGATGAGAAGCCACCGTATCAACAGTACCACCCTGAGCCACATCAGAAGAGTGCAGTGGCGTCATCACAGGCTGTGTATCCGCCGCATTCTCCGTGTGCATGGATGGTTCTTGACGCTGAGGCACATTGTCCGGCGCATGCGCATCTTCCCGCATCAAGACATCATCCTGTCCATTTCCAAAGGCTCGCTCCACTTTTTTTCTGGCTTTATATTCCTGCCAAAAATTATAGGCAATCACGGCCACAATGACGCAGCTACCCGCGCCCAATAAACTTATTGTCAATTCTGTCATACTGCTTGCGCCTCTGTAGCAAAGTTAAATGCGGATTCCATATCCACTGCGACGATACGTGATACACCCTGTTCCTGCATAGTGACACCAATTAATTGCTGTGCCATCTCCATCGCTATTTTATTATGAGAAATGAAAAGAAACTGCGTATTTACAGACATCTTTTTCACCATATTGCAAAAACGTTCGGTATTTGAGTCATCAAGTGGTGCATCAACCTCATCCAATAAGCAAAATGGTGCCGGATTAAGTTGAAACATGGAGAAAATCAGTGCTGTTGCGGTGAGCGCTTTCTCCCCCCCCGACAACAAATGAATGGTGGCATTTTTTTTACCAGGTGGTTGTGCCATCACTTGCACACCTGCGTCAAGAATTTCATCGCCCGTCATAATTAAACGGGCTTGACCACCACCAAACAAAATAGGAAATAACTCAGCAAAATGCTGATTTACCTTATCAAAGGTATCTTGTAACAATTCCCGTGTTTCAATATCAATTTTATGTATCGCATCCTGCAATGTTTGAATTGCCTCAGTCAAATCAGCATATTGAGCATCCAAAAATTGCTTGCGTTCCGATGCAGCGGTCAATTCATCCAGTGCAGCCAGATTGACCGCACCAAGCGCAATCAAGGCATTCCCAAGTCGTGTAACTTCCGCCTGCAAATACGATGGCTTCATGTCTGGTTGAATTTTTTGCAAAAGGTGCGCGATTTTTTCATCGTCTACCTGAGCATCTTTCAGCGCCTGTTGGTATTGCTCTTGGCTCAAGCGAGCAGCCTGCTCTTTTAATTGCAGCTCCATAATTTTGTCACGCTGCGGCTGCAAACTGCGTTCAATCTGTTGTTTGCTGTCTTCATGTGTGCGCAAGGTGTGGGTCAACTGATCCAACTCATGCCGCGCTTCAGACAGTGCACGCTCTTGCTCTATTCGTTTTTCCAATAGGGCTTGTAAACCCGCATGTGCCGATTGGTCTTCCATACTCTCTAGCTCCATCAAACCCTGAGTAATCTGATCCACAACCTGCGCGGCTTGCGTACTAGCCGTCGCAATCGAACGCTTGAGCTCTTCTACTTTTTGGCGATGCCCACGTTCAGCAAACGCAGCTTGCTGGGCCGCCATTTCCATATCACGCAATTTAGTACGCGCTTGATTAAGTTGCTGTTCTTGCTCTAAATGCGTGGTTTGTGCATTTTCAAAGCGTTCTTGCACCTCAGCCAACTCCATATCGAGCTGCTCGAATTTTTGTTCCGACTCCATCTTCAACTGTTGTTGCTCTTGCTCCTCTTCGGCAATTTCAGTCAAATCGCCGCCAATTTGGCTCGTGCGCTGATTAAACCGTTCCTGCACTTCGGTTTGCTTCATCACTTCAATTTGCATATCATAGACGGATTGATTTAACTGCTGCACCGCCAACCGCAACTCCTGCAATTGGGTACTGGCTTCCGTATACGCCGCTTCAGCACGTACGGCATCACTCCGAACTTGCTCTGTCACTAGCTGTTGAGCACGTGTTTGCTTTTGCAAATTTTCAATTTCTTGTGCACGCGCAAACATACCGTCTTGCGCGGAATCTGCCGCATAAAATCGCACACTCGTCCGTCCAATCAAGTGCCCCTGACGTGTGACAAAAACCCCATTCAAGGGGAGCGTCGTACGTGCTGACAAGGCCACACTGGCGTCGTCAGCTACATAGACATGCAGCAACCAGTCCTGCAATATCGCACGCAAACCAACATCCGTCAATTGCATAAAATTCATGAGCGGAACCATCGCTACGTCCGAACGTTGCTCATGTAAATGAGCGCTTACGCCACCCATGCTAGCAGCCACTATTTTACTCGAAAAAAAGGCTAATTTCGCTGGTGGAGTATCACTAAAAAAAGCCTTAGTCCAGTCTAGATTAGACACTTCAAGGGCCTGAGTTCGCTCACGCAACACCGCTTCCAGTGCTGTTTCCCATCCAGATTTAATCTGTAATTTTTGCCATAGACGCGGCAAATTGCTTAACTCATGCTTTTGCAGCCAAGGTTGAATTTTGCCTTCAGCCTGCACACTTTCCTGCAGCTGCTTCAGTGCAGAAAGCCGTGCATCGAGTTTAGCAGTAGTAGCATTTTCTTCCTGTACCTGATGTTGTGCCACCCTACGCGCGGCATCCAGTTCAAGATGGCTCGCCTGCACTAAATCCAGCTGTACCCGATTCAGCTCCAATGCCTGTTTTTTATCCTGCAACAGGAGAGTCAAACTTCCAAATTGCGACTGATCCGGCAGCAATAATCCTTTTTTCTCTTGCTGCAAGCGTTCACGCCTAACAGACAGACTTGTGAGAACCGTATTCGCATTCCGCTGCTGCGCCGATTCCAGTTCAATCCGCTGCTGCATCTGCATGATGGTGGCGCGCGACTCAATCGATTTTTGTTGACCTGAACGCCAAGCAGACTCATAGACCGGTAACTGCTGGCTATGTTCTTCCGCCATCATCTGAGCTTCTTCTGACTGCGCCGCCAATTCTTCAGTCTGAATCAACGCGTCATTCAACGCAAATTGCTGTTCTTCCGCCTGACGTTGCCATTGTTCACGCTGTGACTTAAGCGTGGATAACTGCGATTGCAACCGTGCGCGTGCTTCCACCGAAAACCGAATTTGCGCTTCCAGACTACCAATTTCCGAATTGGTTTGGTATAAATACCCCTGAGCCTGATGCAAATGATCACCGACAGCATAGTGTGCCTGGCGCATTTGCTCTAATTCCAACTCCACATGCCGCAGTTGCGCGGTATGTTGCTCCAATTCATTCTGCGCCGTTTCAATTTCACGAAAAAAGCGCTCTTGTTCCGTGCTCGCTTCTTGACGCCGCACCAACCACAGTATTTTTTGTTTTTCTTCCTGATCGGCCTGAATGACTTTATATTTATTTGCAACGACCGCCTGTGCTTCCAACTTATCCAGATTGCCGCTTAATTCACGTAAAATATCCTCAACGCGCACTAAATTCTCAGTAGTGCTGTGAATACGGTTTTCAGTTTCACGACGGCGCTCTTTATAACGAGAAACACCAGCGGCTTCTTCCAAAAACACCCGCAGTTCTTCAGGGCGCGCTTCGATAATCCGTGAAATCATGCCCTGACCAATAATTGCATAGGCGCGTGGCCCCAGACCGGTACCCAAAAAAATATCTTGAATATCGCGCCGACGTACTGGCTGATTATTAATATAATATGTAGAGGTGCCGTCGCGGGTCAAGGTACGCTTCACCGCAATTTCAGCATACTGTCCCCACTGGCCGGCAGCCTTCCCCATACCATTATCAAATACCAATTCAACAGAAGCCCGTCCCGCAGGCTTACGGTGGGTGGAACCATTAAAAATAACATCTTGCATCGACTCGCCACGCAATTCCGATGCTTTGGATTCACCCAATACCCAGCGCACTGCATCAATAATATTTGATTTACCACAGCCATTCGGGCCGACTACCCCGACCAATTGACCTGGAACTTGGAAATGTGTCAGTTCAACGAATGATTTAAAGCCAGATAATTTAATTGAAGTTAAACGCACAATATAGGAGAAATAAATAAAGGTTGATGACAACTATGCGTAATAAATCAGGCTAGCTGCAGAAAAAAACCAACTAAGCGTGCTTAAGCACATCTAAACGCAGTGTTTAAGCGTAGTTTCTAAGTGCAGTACCTAACTAACTATCTAGTAAGGAAAATTACAACAATAAAAATTTTCAAAATAACCACAAAAAAGAATAGCAACAACATGTTACAACTGTTAAGAGGCGCTCATCATATCATTGCGCAAATTAGTTTCTGTAATTTTGTGTAATTTTAGTATTAATTCAGTATCAAGTTACTAGTCAACCAATAAAAGAATACTGCTGCAAAAATAGCTAAAGTGGTTTATATTACTGCACAAAAAGGAATAACTTCAGCTTTAACATTAAGGTTTTCATGAAAAAAATTGCCCTCATCGGTTTGTGTGCATCCGTGCTGACACTGGCGTCCTGTGGTGGATCATCGACATCCACATCGGCGATTGCAGCCTATCTACAGACACCAGTTGCTGCCACCTATACTGACCCCGACACCCTCAGTGCGTTCAATGCCATTAATACATTTAGAAATACAATGGGTTTAGGCTATTGGTCGCAAAATACCTTACTTGATCTGGCTGCAGCCAATCATATGCACTATTCAACCTTGAACGATCCTACCTATCAGGTCGATTTAGAGGTGGCGGCCAATCAGGGATTTACTGGACTGCAAGCGACCGACCGCGCCTTATCTGTCGGTTACGGCAGCATTACCGTACCCAATGTTGTGGGTGAATTTTACTCCACAGGCACTGGAACGCCTACCCTGACCAGCACAGGTACCGCGACAACCACAGGGGCCACAATTATTGACGGTATTGTGAATACCATTTACCACCGCAGTGGTTTATTAGCGCAAACCACCCGTGAAGTCGGAATTGCGCACAATGACCTCGCCCTTGGCAGCGCGTCCGCAGCGACCCACTGGTGGATCAATCATGGTCGCCTTGACACTGGACAATACAACGCCTCCACCTTTACCATGGTGTATCCAATAAGTGGACAAATAGGTGTCCCACTTCACATGGATGTTGAATTACCACAACCATTCCCAGATGTCTCGGCAGCACAAACAGCAACCAGCTTAAGCTCACCTATTTCGTTCTCAACGGCACAGGGAACAACCATCACCGTCACTACCTTTACCGTCACGCCGTCCTTCAGCACCACACCGCTGTCTGCGCGCCTAATGACTATGACGAATGACCCAAATCTCTACCTTGCCTCACACGAAGCCTATTTGGTTGCCAATGCACCATTTTTGCCTAACACGACTTACAATGTCAGCTTTACCGGTACTTCTTACTTACCGCTATACGGCATTACAACAGCGCTAGCCCAAAACTGGAGCTTTACTACCGGAAGCAATTAATTTTTTGCAATACACTCAACTGCTAAAGCGTCTATAAATCATTCGCTAGCCCATCATCTTCCCCACCGTTCGTTGCTGGGGAGGATGACATTCAACTGCTCTCCTGCCACCCCCATAAAAAATCAGTCCTCAAAAACTGCAGCAACAGTTTTTTAGCCTGAACTGTATAATGCGCATGGTTTTTCGTATTTATTACTGCGCATAGTGTCGATTTTTTGTCGATTTTTTATTTTTTACTGAACTCGCTCCCGTGAATCCACTCTTAAATCAACTTCAGACCTACCCTTTTGAAAAATTGAAACAACTTTTTCAGGGAGTGACGCTACCCACGCAGTTTTCAGCGATTAGTCTTGGTATCGGCGAACCCAAACACGCCACACCCGCGTTAATTCAACTAGCGCTGGCAAACAACCTGAGCGGCTTGGCTAGTTATCCCAGCACACAAGGCTCTGAAGAACTACGTAGCAGCATATCGCAATGGCTAGCAACGCGCTATCAGATTCCCGCATTAAATCCAGCCACACAAGTGTTGCCGGTCAATGGATCACGCGAAGCATTATTTGCATTTGCACAAACAGTCATCAACACCCGTGTCGATTACCAACCCCTAATCGTGTGCCCGAACCCGTTTTATCAAATTTATGAAGGCGCAGCCTATCTATCAGGCGCGCAACCATATTTTGTCAATGCCGATCCTGCACGCAATTATTCGCCCGACTATACTAGTGTCCCAGAATCCATTTGGAAACAGGTCCAACTCTTGTTTGTCTGCTCGCCGGGCAACCCGACCGGTTCAGTCCTCACACTAGCCGATTGGAAGGAGTTATTTGAACTCGCAGATCGTCACGACTTTGTGATTGCTGCCGATGAATGTTATTCTGAAATTTACTGTGGCGACATCGCACCACTGGGCAGTCTCGAAGCTGCAGCCCAACTTGGGCGCACCGACTACCGCCGCTTAATCACGTTTTCAAGTCTATCCAAACGCTCCAACGTACCAGGCATGCGCTCTGGCTTCGTTGCCGGCGATGCTAGCATCATCAAACAATTCCTGCTATACCGCACTTACCATGGCAGCGCGATGAGTCCCGTGATACAGGCGGCATCCGTCGTTGCATGGCAAGATGAAGCCCATGTCATCGAAAATCGTGCCTTGTATCGCACTAAATTTGCGCAGGTGACACCGCTATTGCAGCAAGTACTGGATGTGGAACTACCAGATGCCGGCTTCTATCTCTGGGCCAAGGTGGATAAATTATTGCCTATTTCAGATACTGACTATGCACGACAACTAGTAGCCGAATATAATGTCACCGTATTACCCGGCAGCTTTTTAGCGCGGGATGCACACGGCATTAACCCTGGAGAACAGCGTATTCGCATGGCACTCGTCGCTTCAGTCGAAGAGTGCATGGAAGCGGCACATCGCATCGTTGCATTTACCAAAAATAAAGTAGCGACACGTTTGTAATTTTATTAATTCACCCGAGCAAAACCACATCATGTCACAACAACTTCAACAAATTATTGATCAAGCCTGGGAAGACCGCGCCAGCTTTTCACCGCAATCAGCACCTTTGGAATTGCGTCAAGCAGTCACCCACGTATTATCGCAATTAGATAATGGCAACCTACGTGTCGCCAGCAAATTACCCGAAGGCAATGGCAATTGGGAAGTGCATCAATGGATTAAAAAAGCCGTTTTATTGTCATTTCGCCTAGAAGACAATATCACAATGCCATCCGGCGACCACATGCAATTCTACGACAAAGTTCCTACCAAATTTGCCAACTACACGGCAGATGATTTCATTCGCGGCGGTTTCCGTGTCGTTCCACCCGCAGTAGCACGTCGTGGTAGCTTTATCGCCAAAAATGTCGTCTTGATGCCGTCATACGTCAATATTGGTGCTTACGTGGATGAAGGTGCCATGGTTGATACATGGGCAACCGTAGGCTCCTGTGCTCAAATCGGTAAAAATGTCCATTTATCCGGTGGTGTAGGTATTGGTGGCGTATTAGAACCAATGCAAGCCAACCCAACAATTATTGAAGATAATTGCTTCATTGGCGCACGCTCAGAAATCGTCGAAGGCGTCATTGTAGAAGAAAATTCCGTGATTTCCATGGGCGTCTACATCGGACAATCCACCAAAATTTATGACCGTGCTACTGGCGAAGTGAGCTATGGCCGCATTCCATCCGGCTCCGTCGTCGTTTCCGGCAGTTTACCAAGTGAAGATGGAAAATATAGTTTGTATTGCGCAGTGATTGTCAAGCGCGTTGATGCTAAAACCCGCTCCAAAACCAGTATCAATGAACTGTTGCGCGGAGTTTAAGTTCGACTGCTGACGCAACTTCGCTATTAGCGCAATACAGCATATACTTACGCATCATTGACGTACACACCACTGTTTCGGCGAAATCCCTTAATAAAACAGTGGTGTATACGTTTACCCAGCTTATAAAAGAATCTATGTATGGCGTTCCATCATGACACCATTATCTACGTTCGCTAAAGCCACACACCACAAATTAAGGAATTGCCATGGCTATGGAGCGTCTTTTTGAATTAATGAGGGATAAGCAAGCCTCCGATATGTTTTTCGGAATGAATTCGGCAATTCATTTGAAAATTAACGGCAATCTGGTCCCCATTAATAACCAACGCATGGATCAGGCCAATATTTTATCCTTACTCTCTGAAGTGATTTCCGCTGATGAAATGGCCGTATTACACCGAGATAATGAATTAAATCTGGGTATTAGCGCACCTGGTATTGGCCGCTTCCGCTTATCCGCGTTTCGTCAACGCGGCACCATTTCTGCGGTATTTCGCTTTGTTCCGGGCAATATTCCAATGTTGAGCTCATTGCACCTGCCACCGATATTGCCAGAATTAATTATGGAAAAGCGTGGCCTGATTTTAGTCGTTGGCGCAACCGGCTCAGGAAAATCGACTACCATCGCCTCGATGCTGGATCATCGTAATACACTTCGCACCGGCCATATTTTGACCATTGAAGATCCGATTGAATTTTTATTTCGGAGCAAAAAATCCATCGTCAATCAGCGTGAGATCGGCACCGACTCTGCCAGTTTAGCTATCGCCCTCAAAAATTCATTGCGTCAGGCACCCGATTGCATATTAATTGGTGAAATACGCGATGCGGAAACCATGTCTGCCGCTATCGCCTATGCACAGACTGGCCATCTCGTATTGGCAACGCTGCATGCAAATAACAGCTACCAAGCACTGAACCGCATTATCAGTTTTTTTCCCGCCACTCACCATCCAGCATTATTACTCGATCTAGCAACCTCCATTCGCGCCATCATCTCACAACGCTTGATTCGCGCCATTAATGGCGGTCGACATCCTGCAGTAGAGGTGCTGTTAAATACACGCCACATTGCAGACTTAATTCAATCGGGCAATATTTCAGAACTCAAAGAAGCGATAGAAAAAAGCTTATCACCCGGCTCACAAACCTTTGAACATGCGCTGATGCAAATGATACATGCGGGACTAATTACACAAGAAGAAGGACTAGCACATGCCGATTCATCCACCAATCTGCTCTGGTTACTAAATAACACTGAAAATAAGCAACAACCGGCGGAAATAATAAAACCCGACACAGAAGAATCATCATTTACTGAATTTACACTTAACATTTAACATTTAACATTATTACTTTTTCCCAATGATGAAATTTACACTTTACGGCATACCCAATTGCGACACGGTCAAAAAAGCCAGAGTATGGCTAACAGAACACCACTGTGACGTAATTTTTTATGACGTAAAAAAACAAGGTATAACACCGGAACTGGTGCAATCATGGCTAAACTACGTCAGTTGGGAAACGCTGATCAATCGCAAGGGAACTACCTGGCGCAAATTACCAGAGGCAGATAAAATTGCCGTGATAGACGCAGCATCTGCGAACCATTGCATGGTCAACTGGCCTACCATCATCAAACGACCAGTCATCGTCGTAACGACCACGACAAGCACACAAGTCATCGTTGGTTTTTCACCAGAACACTATCAAGATGCTATCAATGCGTGCATGTAACAGCGATAAGCTTGGCACCTTAAGGGATCAGCATTACGCCATTTCAGCACTATCGTTGATGTACACTAGCACTGACCGTTTCCTAATCATTCATTAACACCGTTATTTTTGAACCCCATTATGAGCAAGACACTACAACTTACTGAGCAATTAATTTCACTGGAATCAGTAACGCCACTGGATCAGGGATGTCAGCAACGGATGATAGAATTACTCGCGCCACTTGGCTTTGCGTGTGAGACTATCGTTTCCGGTAATGTCACCAATTTATGGGCAAAAAAAGGAACGACCGCACCGCTCATTGTGTTTGCCGGCCATACCGACGTCGTACCAACGGGTCCCGCAGCACAATGGGAATCCAATCCGTTCATCCCCACACACCGGGATGGGAAATTATATGGTCGTGGTGCCGCTGACATGAAATGTTCCATTGCCGCCATGATTGTCGCCACCGAAGAATTCACCCAACAACATCCGCTCCATACCGGATCGATTGGTTTTTTAATCACCAGCGATGAAGAAGGTCCTGCGACCGATGGTACTGTCGTCGTGTGTAATTTACTCAAGCAGCGTGGCGAACAACTCGATTACTGCATTGTAGGCGAACCAACATCCTCTCTGCAATTTGGCGACACCATTAAAAACGGACGACGCGGATCCATGTCGGGGAAACTCACTATACACGGCATTCAGGGCCATATCGCCTATCCCCAACTAGCCAAGAATCCGATTCATCTCGCACTCCCTGCACTGACAGCGCTTACCCAAGAAAAATGGGATGAGGCCAATGACTATTATCTCCCCACATCGTTCCAAATTTCCAATATCCATGGTGGTGCCGGCGCCTCTAACGTTATTCCTGGCAATATGGTGCTTGACTTTAATTTTCGCTTTTCGACTTCCAGTACAGTAGAAGAATTACAACAACGCGTCCATGCGATACTCGACCAACATGGCGTAGACTATGATCTTGCTTGGATTGTTAGCGGGATGCCATTCCTCACACCCAAAGGGACATTAAGCGACGCACTCTCCGCCGCCATCCTATCCGAAACTGGGGTAAGCACCGAACTATCGACCACCGGAGGCACATCAGATGGCCGCTTTATTGCACAAATTTGTCCTCAAGTAATTGAATTTGGCCCATTAAATGCGAGCATACACAAAATTGATGAACATGTTGCACTCAGCGACATTGACCCACTAAAAAACATTTACCGTAAAACGCTAGAAGCCATCTTATTGTGACATCGCGGCAACATACCACAGAGCACTACATCATCACGTTTATCGACCACTTATATAACATTCACTAACACACTGCCCTGACAACTTATGCCTACGCCACCGATCACAGCAAAGCACGCGCATCTTCATGCGAATCACCTCGACAATCATCTCGAAAATCATTTGATTCGCCATCCTTTTTCCACCATGCGTGATCTATTACGCTATGCCGTTAGCCGGTTCAATGCGGCCAAGTTATTTTTTGGACATGGCAGTAGCAATGCATTAGACGAAGCCGCCTACCTGATCTTACATACACTCCATTTACCACTAGATAAAATTGATCCTTATCTTGATGCACGTCTGCTTCCCGAAGAAATCCAAGACGTGCTGAACGTCATTGAACGCCGCACCACGGATCGAGTACCTGCCGCTTACATCACTAATGAAGCATGGTTAGGCACGTACCGATTTTATGTCGACGAACGCGTTATTGTGCCGCGTTCCTTCATCGCCGAATTAATTCCTGAGTATTTTTCTCCTTGGGTTAGCGATCCAGAGGCAATCACCGACATTCTTGAACTATGTACCGGATCAGGATGTTTGCCTATTATGTTGGCAGATGCATTCCCACAGGCACACGTTGACACTGCCGATATTTCCAGTGATGCATTAGCGGTCGCTCAACGCAATGTCGATGAGTATGAACTACAAGACCGGATCACCCTCTACACGTCCGACTTATACCAGCAACTACCACAAAAAAAATACGACATGATTATTTCCAACCCGCCCTATGTCAATAGTGCGTCCATGGAAAAATTACCGAAAGAATATTTACATGAACCACAAATTGCCTTAGGTGGTGGTTCGGACGGGATGGATCTGGTCAGGACTATTATTATGCATGCAAAGTCACATTTAACTGAAAATGGCATCCTGATGGTCGAAATCGGCAACGAGCGTGCTTACGCCGAAGCCGCTTTCCCTGACCTGCCATTCACGTGGCTCTCTACCAGTGCTGGCGACGATATGGTGTTTCTACTGACCGCAGACCAACTGCCATCATGACCTAGCAAAAGCACTATTTAAAAGCAATATTTACTACTTACGCCGAACTCTTTTACACTTTACTTTTTACTTACATTAAAAACGGCTGCTTGTTCAGCCTGTTTTTACAGAATGCCTAAATAATGATACGTTTCCAACAGCTCCACCTCATGCGCGGTACCAAACCACTTTTTGAAGGCGTTGATTTAACCCTCAATCCACGTGAAAAAATTGGTCTGATCGGTTCCAACGGAGCAGGAAAGTCCAGCTTGTTCGCCATGTTCCGCAATGAAATTCATTCAGATCAAGGCAGCCTTGACTTTCCCTCTCAGTGGCAGGTAGCTTATGTAGCTCAAGAAACACCCGCGTTGGAGCGCTCCGCCATCGACTATGCGATTGATGGTGATACCCGACTTCGTAAACTAGAGAAGCAACTGGCCGATCTGGAGCAACAAGAAGCAACCGATGAAAATGGCAATCAGATTGCAGAAGTGTATAGTGCCCTGGCCGATGCAGATGGTTATACGGTACAACCACGTGCCGAGCAGTTACTCTTAGGTTTAGGATTTACCATGGCACAGATGAATCAATCTGTCGCCAGCTTTTCTGGTGGTTGGCGTATGCGTCTCAATCTGGCTCAGGCACTAATGTGTCCGTCAGATTTATTACTACTTGATGAACCAACTAACCATTTGGATCTGGATGCCATTATCTGGCTGGAAGATTGGCTCAAACGCTATGCTGGCACCCTGATTATTATTTCACATGATCGCGATTTCCTAGATGGCGTCGTGAATGTCATCGTCCATATTGATGAACGCAAACTAAAACGTTACGGTGGAAATTACTCTAGTTTTGAACGCCAACGTCTGGCACAATTAATTCTGGCACAGGGCATGATTGAGAAGCAAAATCGTCAACGTGCCCACTTACAATCCTTTATTGATCGCTTTAAAGCCAAAGCAAGTAAAGCCAAACAAGCCCAAAGTCGTGTCAAGGCCTTGGCACGCATGGATGAATTAGCACCACTCCGTGCTGCTGCTGAATTCTCATTTGAATTTAAAGAACCACTGAATGCACCAAACCCACTCTTGATTCTGGAAGATGTCAGCGCCGGTTACTTCCTTGATGAGCACGACACCAGCAAAACTAAAATCATTGTCGACAACATCAATTTCTCACTTCAAATTGGCCAGCGCATCGGCTTATTAGGGGTAAATGGAGCGGGTAAATCAACCTTAATCAAGACGATCGCTGGTGAATTATCACCAGTGAACGGTATAGCGCATACAGGCAAAGGATTGACCATTGGTTATTTTGCTCAGCATCAGGTTGAAATGTTACGTCATGACGAGTCGCCGCTATGGCATTTGATTAAAATTGCACCAAATGTGCGTGAACAAGAGTTACGTAACTTCTTGGGCAGCTTCAACTTCCCAGGACAAATGGTCACCAGTTCCATCGCGCCTTTCTCTGGCGGTGAAAAAGCCCGCTTAGCCCTAGCGCTGATTGTCTGGCAACGCCCTAACCTACTGCTGCTAGATGAACCAACCAATCACTTGGATTTAGAAACACGCGAAGCGCTGACTGATGCACTGGCCCAGTTTGAAGGAACTGTCGTTTTGGTATCACATGATCGCCATTTATTACGTGCCACGACCGACCAATTTATCATTGTTGCCGATGGGGAATTAAAACCATTTGACGGCGATCTCGATGACTACAAAGATTGGTTGCTACAAAACAAATTAGCGGCACTGGAAGCGGCAAAAACAGCCACCAGTCCAATAACAGCAAGCACAAAATCGTCAACAGAAACAGCAACAACAGTTAGCGCCGCGACGAAAATAACACCAGCGCAACGCAAAACACTGGAAACCAACATCAGTAAATTAGATGAGAAAATCGCCAAACTAACCGACGAAGCCCATGCACTCAGTACTCGCTTAGCCGACAGCGCACTCTACGACGATGCACACAAAAACGAACTAAAGACATTACTAAGCCAACAAACCAGCATCTTAAAACAGCTGGAATCCAACGAAAGTGAGTGGTTAGCCTTAAACGAGCAGTTGGAAAACTAACACGCGATCCAAACGAGTGCCCTTATTAAGGTCGTTGTTTTCCATACATATTACCAGCCTCATTAATCTGTTGACGCAAAGCATGTCGCTCATCAACAGAGAGTTGCTTGCGCTGGTGAGTAAGGGCGCTCAGCGCACCTGATATTCCTTGAACAGGTGCTGCTGCCTCATTCGGCCTGAAGGCGTGCTCGTCATTATTCGGCATCTCAACAGGCCCTGCCAATTTGGGCATCCTATGCACCTGATGATCATTAGGGGGTGAAGGATTTTGTGGCAACGTGCTATCCGCCCACGCAATTGAGACAAAGGCAAAAAGATATAGAAATAATACCATAAAGAATAATATCCAATAAACGAATGACCTTGCTACAACCCCATCCCAGATGCGAATTTCATTGTTAGGGAATTTCCTACCAATTTAGTCAAAATACAAGCTCGCAACTTGGTGCAATTCGATCAGGAAAAATGAAAACAGCACTATGGTGCCCTATATCAACAACAAAATCCATTGCAAGATTGCATGCAAATACCGAATGGGCTTTCAACGTCAAAACCAAGGCATTATCACAAGTAATTCTTACGAATAGACAAGTATCAAAATATATCCCAGGTATTCACGCATTTTCGTCAGACTATTCACCTTTTCGACTAAAAACAAATAGCATTTTCTGCTGGATTGATAATACTGTCCAGTTGACATGATGCTTAATAACGTAAAGTCTGTAACAGTTTGTAATTGGGGTCGCCAGAATGCACAGTTGCGCATAAAAACAGCTACCATACTGCCATGAACAAAGAACCTTCATCCACCCGCACCAGCGTTTCGACGCATGTTGGCTATCAGCCAAAAATTTTAGTTGTTGATGACGACATCCGTTTGCGCGAATTACTGCGCCGGTATTTATCAGAACAAAATTTCAACGTTGTTACAGCTGAAAATGCCACTGCCATGAATAAATTATGGCAACGTGAGAATTATGATTTACTGGTACTCGATTTAATGCTTCCAGGAGAGGATGGCCTCTCTATTTGTCGTCGTTTGCGTGGTGTTGGCGATATAACTCCGATCATCATGCTCACCGCCAAAAGCGAAGATATTGATCGTATTATCGGACTTGAAATGGGCGCAGATGACTATTTGCCAAAACCATTTAACCCACGTGAATTAGTGGCGCGTATCAATGCGGTGTTACGACGCCGTGGTCACGAAGAATCGCCAAGCAGCCCATCCGATTTACAGCAAGCCGTTGAATTCGGTGGTTTTACATTAGATCTTAGCAACCGCACCCTGAAAAAAAATGGTGAGTATATTGCCCTAACCACAGGAGAATTCTCGGTACTCAAAGTATTTGCACGCCATGCACGTCAACCCCTTTCACGTGAAAAACTCATGGAATTAGCGCGCGGACGCGAATACGAAGTCTACGACCGGAGTCTTGATGTCCAGATTTCACGACTACGTAAAATAATTGAACCCGACCCATCAACACCGCTCTACATTCAAACGGTTTGGGGCTTGGGATATGTATTTATTCCGGAGGGAAACGCACGGTAATGACTTTTTCATTACAGAAATTCAATTGGCTCAAAAGCGGCTTATTCTGGCGAACTTTTTTCTTTCTGACTTTTTCTATCACCATCAGCCTGCTCACATGGTTTGCCAGTTTTCATATGGCTGAGCAGTCTCCGCGCGCGCAACAAATATCTTCCCAACTCCTGTCGGTCATTACCATTACCCGAGCTGCACTCATCCATGCCGCACCAGAAAAACGCAAAGAACTTTTATTCGATTTGGCCAGTGATGACGGAATTCGCGTCTATTCCCTCGAAGATTCCGACATCATTGAACCCCCGCCAGATGCGAGCTTCATGCCAGAGCTAGAAGCAATGGTGCGCGCCAAATTAGGCCCTGAGACTCTCTTTTCACGCAGAGTCAATGGTATTGCCGGCTTTTGGGTGAGCTTTCAAATTGACAATGATGATTATTGGCTAGTACTTGATCGCGAACGTTTTGACAATGTATCTAACCTACGTTGGATTAGTTGGTCAGCATTGGTCTTACTAATGTCGATCTTGGCGGCGATGATTATTTCGCGTCTGATTAATCAACCACTATCCCGTTTAAGCGAGGCCGCCCATGCGATTGCTGAAGGCCAACCATTTAAACCCTTGCCAGAAACTGGCATTGCCGAAATACGCGAAACCAACAAAAGCTTTAACCAGATGGCACAGGAGTTAGTACGGATAGATGCTGACCGCACCCTGATTTTAGCTGGGATTTCACATGATTTACGTACGCCGCTAGCGCGCTTGCAGCTAGAACTCGAGCTAGCCCATTTATCCGATGAAGCACGCAACGGTATGCAATCGGATATCATGCAAATGGATGCCATCATTGGTCAATTTCTCGATTTTGCCAAGCCGATGAATAGCATGCAATTTTCCAAGGTTAATCTCGCAGAACTACTAGAAGAGATCGTCACCTCAGCACAACGCCACGCGGATATCCGCATCCATCACGATGTCGCGCCCAATATCATCATCTCTGGTAACGCAGTCGAAATTAACCGACTGATCAATAATCTGATCGAAAATGCACGCCGATATGGAAAAACTGCGGGAGAAAATTACACGGAAATCACGCTAACATGCAAACAACAAGAACGTAACAAGGTAACACGTACCTTCTTGCAGTTCTCAGATTGCGGTTCTGGGATACCAAATGAAGATACTGAACGCTTACTTCGCCCGTTTACCCGGGTTGACGACGCACGTAGCCAAGCCAACGGTGCCGGACTTGGGCTAGCAATCGTACAACGCATTGTCCATCAACATCACGCATCACTCCAACTCATCAACCGGAACGGACTGATGATTGAAATTGTATTTTAACGTAATTTAGCTACTCTTCAACAATTGGTCCCGCCTTAAATAAAGCGCCACGCAGTGCATGATCCAACTTTGGATCATGTCTACGCATCCACTCTAGCAACATAGCAACTTGCTTTTTTTCGCGCTCACGGTCCGCTTCTATAATCGTGACTAACGATGAATCAGTACAAGCATCTAAACGCTGATTACAGCGATCCAGCGCCTCTAATTTCTCGACCAAGGAGGCGATCGCCCGATGCATATCCATGGTAGGCGCTGTTATTTTTTGTGAACTTTCGCAATAACCAACCTGCATTTTCATGATTCCTTCAGCTTAAACCGATTACCTGAGCAACTAATTAGATCACTACCGTTGCATTTTCATGAGCAACTAGCGACGTCTGACTTAATTTCGCACAACTACCTTACGTGCCACCTTGGCCGGAGCGCCTTGGCCACTTTCCAGAGTAAACTTAGCATCGCCATCCGCTCTTAACGCTTCGACCAACCACGGCATCACATCTTTTAGTGTTGCTTCCAAGGTCCACGGCGGATTCAATATAAACATGCCACTACTATGTAAGCCAAAACCGTCAGGTGTAGACTGACTAATCGACAATGTCACATGCAACCAGTTACTAGCAGGGAGTTGCATTAATTTGCGCGGCAATTCGCGTGATTCTTGGCGGTGCAGCACCGGATACCAAACGGCGTAGGTACCCGATGGAAAACGTTGCAATGCTTCGGCAAGGGTATCTTTTACGCGCTTATAATCACGCTTATCTTCATAAGGAGGGTCAATCAATACCAATCCCCGACGTGATTGCGGTGGCAACAAAGCCTTCAATCCTTCAAACCCATCTCCGCCTAAAATCTGTACCCGACGACCGCGGGCACGCAAACCTTGTTCGGCTTGATGCTGCTCACGCTTACGCATGTTTTCCTGCAAGATTTTGACATCACTTGGATGCAATTCAAATAAGCGCAGACGATCTTCCAATCCCATAACGACTTCTGCACAATACGGCGAACCAGGATAATAGCGCAATTTTCCGCTGGGATTCAATTGCTTAATTAACGCCATATAGTCTACTAACGCAGGATGCAGATCAGTTCTGTTCCATAACTTAGCAATACCATTTTCATATTCGGCATTTTTAGCCGCATAGCCTGTATCCAGCGCATACAAACCGGCACCAGCATGGGTATCAATATAGGTAAAAGGTGCATCTTTTTGCCCAAGATACTGCAGCAATTGGAGTGTAATAAAATGCTTTAAAACATCGGCATGATTGCCGGCGTGAAAAGCGTGACGGTAACTTAACATGTGAATCCATTTCCATAAAAACTGGTCAACAATCAGAAAAGGGCAACAACGTGCCTAAACGTTTCCTGTCGGACTTAATGAGGATAAAAAATATAACTCAGGGATGAGTTGACTAAAGACGCATTGGCTAAAACCGCAGAACGGTGCCTATCTCGTCAACTATAGCGATAATCGATCAATAGACTTGCATTATAACGGATGAACAACTACAAGGTGTGGGTAATCCGTGATGAGCGTAAAGCCGCACCTAACAATTCTTCGACACGTTGCTTGATACGCAATCCGCTTTCGTCTTCAGGAAAATGCACCCCTATGCCCTGCGCTTTATTATTACCCGCACCGGCAGGCGTGGACCAGACCACTTTACCCGCAACTGGATATTTATTGGGATCATCAAGCAAAGACAAAATTAAATAAATTTCATCGCCCAGATTATAAGCTTTGTTCGTTGGCACAAAAATGCCACCGTGCAACAAAAAAGGCATATAAGCAGAATACAGCGCCGCTTTTTCTTTTATCACCAAGGAAAGTACCGATGGGCGTGTTGCCATCGCCGTTGCCAAAGTAGCATCTTGTGGAGCAGTTACCATGTTTATCCTTTTGGGAAGTCATCCCTAATTCTGTAAAAACGACGACGTGACGTATGCTGACACACTACATCGGAATGCACGAAAAGGCCATACACTCCCCGACCACCTATCGAAAAAAACGACAATCAACCAAATGCCGCACAATATTCTAACAACATATCTTCAATCAGCAACTTGGCCGATAAAGGGTGTTCCGCGACAGCGCTTCGCTGTTTGCATGAAGATATCAACGACAATAGCCCCGGCAATGAAACCGCAGTTGCCATGTTAGTTACTTCGCGCTGATACCCAGGATAATAACGAATGCATCCTGTCAATTTAGCTGAGAAAACGTCATATAACCACCGCTGCAACCAAGAAATCAACACCGGAATAGGCATTTTCTGTAATTTATCAGCAACATTAAGCGCACCAGCGACATCCGGCTTATGCAAATAGCGAAAGAACAGTTGCTGTTCCTCTCGGATATCTGATTGCGACGCAAGCAATGCGGCTATCGGCGCTCCACCTTGCTCCGCCAAGAATTGCATCGGCGTGTGAACTTGTTGTTGCGACAACCACGCCAGAGCGACTTCCTGACTAGGCTGAGCCAACCCGAATTGATGGCAACGCGAAATGATCGTTGGTAACAAAGTATCTATGCACTGCGTAACCAAAATAAATACCGAACCCGGACCCGGTTCTTCCAGTGATTTAAGCAATGCATTAGCAGCCGCACTATTCATGGCTTCCGCTGGATAGATCAGGATAACCCGCAAGCCATGCCGATGCGTGGAAATCGTCATAAAATTAGCCAAACTTCGTACCTGATTAATGACAATTTCTTTTGATGGTGCTTTTGTAGCAGATTTGGTGGCAGGTTTAGCAATTGCTGTTGACGCTGCTTTCGCGCCAACCTTAGTGCCAACCTTAGTGTCAGGTTGACTTGCATCCGTTCCGCCCGCATCATCAGCGTCACTCGCATTACCATCCAAGGCTTCTGGACGCAAACGACGAAAATCCGGATGACTATATTGCACAAACCAGCCACAGGAAATACACTGTCCACAGGCTTGCCCATCCTCCAAAGGTGTTTCACACAACAATGATTGTGCCAACCATTCTGCAAAAGCAGTTTTTCCGATTCCTTCAGGACCATGCAGCAAAATAGCATGCGGCCAGCGCCCGCGATGCTGCTGTAACTGTTTCCACGCCTGATGCTGCCACGGATAAAGTCCCATACTCATGCCGCACTATCCACAGTACTACCAAGACGACGACGATACACCCATTGGGACGGTGTCGATTGGTGTTCATCATAAGTATAACCATCAACATCAAATTCTTTAAGCTGCTGTGGATCCATGATCGCATGCTGAGCACAATAACGTGCCATTAATCCACGCGCTCGCTTAGCATAGAATGAAATAATTTTATAACGATCATTTTTCCAATCTTGAAACACAGGCGTAATCACGGTGACTGGTAATGCCCCCAATTTTACCGACTTAAAATATTCTTCTGATGCAAGATTAATCACAACTGGGGTATCCTGACGCTGTGCTGATTGGGTAGCATTAGATTGTGTACCATGACTTTGGGCGCTCACTGCTTCCGCCAAATTTTTAGCGATTAATTCCCCCCAAAATGCATATAAACCAATCCCTTTCGGCGTAGTCAAACGTGTGCCCATTTCAAGACGATACGCTTGCAATAGATCGAACGGACGTAACACACCGTATAAACCCGATAAAATTCGCACATGTTGTTGCACATAATCCAATTCATCCGACGTCAACGTCATTGCATCCAATCCCTCATACACGTCACCATTAAAGGCAAAAATGGCCGCTCTGCCTTGATCTGGTGCTGGTGTTAATGACCACGCTGCGTAGCGCGCTTTGTTCAACACCGCTAGGGGCTCAGAAATACCCATTAATCCCATTAAATCCAAAGCACTCATTTTTTTAAGCAGCGTTATCAGTTGTGCAGAATGTGTACCAAAAACAGGCAACTCCGGAGCAATGTGTACGCTTTCTGGAACTGGCGTCGTATAGTCAAGCGATTTTGCAGGTGATAAAACAAGTAACATAGTAAGATGATGAGTTAGGTTTGAATTTCAATTTTAATTGCATTATTTGTATAAAAGCATAAAGCACAGCACATGATACCTAATCGCATTGTACTTGACACCAATGTCTGCCTTGATTTGTTTGTATTTTTTGATCCACGTTGGCAACGATTGCTTGAAGGCATGAAAAATGGCCAATTTGAGGCCATCACTGCAGAACATTGCCGAAATGAATGGCTGACAGTCCTCACGTATAAACAACTTCCTATTACTGATGCAACCCGTCCTGCGATGATAGTGGCATTTGACGAGTTAATTCGGTGCATTGAGCCACCGTTCACATCGACCATCAAACTTCCACTTTGCAGCGATAGTGATGATCAAAAATTTATGGAACTAGCACGCGATGCCAACGCAGGTTTTCTCATTACCAAAGATAAGGCATTACTTAAGTGTGCAAAAAAAACCGCACAATCCGGCATGTTTCGCATCGTAAATCCTGAGACTTTCTTAAAAATCCATCCATAACCCCAAAAAAATCGCTGCATTTTTTGTTTCCCAGATGAATTTATATTTATTTTTATCACCCAATAGCATATCCTTGTAAAAGTGACTCGCATCTCATCCCGCATGAAGTAGCTGATTAGCAACGACGACGATGTGAAACGACAGCAATAGTGATTCGCACCAAACGAAATTATCAACCTAGCATAGTGCGTTAGCCACCGCCGATTCACACTGAATCACGGTGACGTTTCTCGCAAAAACAATGGAGATCACGGTTTTATGAGCGATTCTGACGAAGATTTAGAAGCACTATTTGAAAAAATGGCGATGGAACTAGCTTCACCTAAAGCAGCAGAGAGCGCCGTCTCTGAACAAACGACTACTGAGGCGACAGAACCCGGGCATACCGCACCGACCCATTCTGAACATATTCACACAACACTACCGAACGACGAAATTCATTTTGGCGGCGACACCAGCAAACCCATCTATGATCGAATCGGCGGCGTGGTACGCGCCCTGCATGATTCCATGCGCGAATTAGGTTATGACCGCTCACTCTCCCATGCAACATCGCAAATTACCGATGCGCAAGGACGTCTGGAACATATTGCAAATTTAACCGAACAAGCCGCCAACAAAGTATTGAATGCAACGGATGAGGGTTTGCCACAACAAGATGTACTAGCAAAAAGTGCGAAAGATATTGATGCGCGCTGGGACAACTTATTCACCGGGAAAATGAGCATAGATGCGTTCAAGGTCCTAGCGAAAGATTCACAAAATTTTGCAAAACAAGCTCTAGCTTCAACGGATTCAGAAAAAGCGCGTTTACTGGAAATCATGATGGCACAGGATTTTCAAGATTTAACTGGACAGTTAATCAAAAAAGTAGTGGCAATTACCACGGCGGTAGAACGCGAACTAGCGCAAATTCTGATTGATAATGCACCTATTGCTTTTAAAGAAAGACCCGTTGAATTAATGCAAGGCCCTTCGGCGCCGGCTTCAGCGCTTGAGCAGGATGATGTAGATAATCTACTTGATAGTCTGGGCTTCTAATGGATGATGACATGCTCAAAGAATTCGTTATCGAGGCACTTGACCTCGCAACGAATGTAGAAGAACATTTGCTATCACTGGAACGAAATCCGGATGATATGCAGACATTGAATGCCGTTTTCAGGTCATTCCACACCATTAAAGGCGGTGCTGGATTTATGAATCTGAGTGCAATGGTAGAAGCTTGTCACCTGACAGAAAACCTGTTTGATGCATTGCGTACAGGACAAGCTCCTGTCACACTGATTGCCATCGAAGCGGCGCTGGAAGCCAGCGGTTTTGTTGCTGATCAGTTAAAAGCGTTACACAATGGCGCGTTACCATCGCAATTATCTGCCATGCCGCATGAGCTTGAAGCGATCCTAACGAACGCCATTAATGGTAACGCACCGCCGGTAGTTGTCGCTGCTACGGCACCAACAACTACCGCATCACAGCTTACTGCGACCTCCCCTGCACCCACACCGGATGCTGACCCAGTCGACTGGATCGCATTGTATAAAGCAGTTGTTCCTCCCGGAACGGACGCAACTAGTGCAATGGTGCCTGCAGCGTCTATCGCGACAGTTCCCGTCGTCGCACCCATCATTCCAGGGCAACTGATTAAAGTTTCCTTATCTGAGGCAAAACAAAATTCGGCACCAGCGAAAGAAGAAACAATCCGAATTGATGCAGTCAAACTGGATGTCTTGCTGGAAGTGGCGGGAGAATCGGTACAAGCAGCTAATCAAGCGAGTGTATTGTTAGAAAAATTAACGCAATTTAAATTTGATGACAATGCCACGGCATTAATGACCGCACTAGCTGAAACGCTCAATCGTGCTTCACGCTATTCAACAGAATTACAACGTGCCTCGTTAGCGACACGAATGCAGCCAGTAGGTCGCCTATTTCAAAAGTTCCCACGTCTGGTACGCGAACTCGCCAAAGATTTAGGGAAAGATGTTGACTTGAATATCAGCGGCGCTGAAACCGAGGTTGACCGTGTTGTGGTCGATAGCCTATATGATCCCCTAGTACATATGCTGCGCAACTCGCTCGATCATGGCATTGAAACCAGAGAAGAACGTGCGCTTACAAAAAAATCACCAAAATCGGCGATTTCGCTAAAAGCATGGCAAGAAGCCAGTAGTGTTATGATTGAAGTAATCGATGATGGCAAAGGGATGGATGCCAACCGCCTGCGTCAGATTGCCATTAAAAAAGGATTGATTACTGAATCCGAAGCACGTACCAATGAAGAAGCCTTTCAATTGGTATTTTTACCCGGCTTTTCTACCAAAGAAGTGGCCTCCAGCGTATCTGGGCGTGGCGTCGGTATGGATGTGGTCAAAACAGCCGTTGAAAAGCACCGTGGCAGCATACGGATTACATCCAACCTCGGCTCAGGAACCAGTTTTTTAATTCGCTTACCAATTGAATTATCCATTGTTCCAACCATGTTGGTGAGAACAGCAGGAGCATCGCTGGCTATGCCGATGTCCGTCGTTCAGCGCGTGGTGGAATTACCTGAAATCTTTGAAAGTGTTGCCGGATCTCCGGTGTTGCGTGACTTAGGTCGACCACTCCCGGTACGCTCATTAGCAAAAATTCTTGGATACGACCCAGGACATGAACGAGTAGGTATCGTTATTGCCGCACCTAATCCTTACATTCTTTCACTGGATTCTGTCGATGGCACTTCGGATCTGGTCATTAAACCACTCACATGTATTAGCACACCGGGTATTACAGGAACAGCCCGATCCGCCGAAGGTGAATTGGTTTTGGTGATTGGCTTGGGTTTTTTACTGGAAGGATGTAATGTGTCGTCACGCGCTGCTGCGTGATACCGGTTGCGTACTATTTTTGAGCTACTGGCAACTTGTTTTGATCGTGTGATTTTCCCCATGAGCCCTAAAGGGAAAATCACACGACTTCACACGACATATGAATTTATGTCTTATACTCACTTTGTTTTTCACCCTTATAGCGGGTCTTATTGACTTCGCGCAGCATGAACTCGTCATCACTCCCCCCACCCATCTCCGCCCTCATTGATCAACTGCCATTTTCCGATGTAATGGGAGGCTTAGGCGAGATTTTTTCTACCATCCAGTCACCTACACCGCTCCGCGCTCCACACTTAATAGCGTTGAGCCCAGACGTAGCAATACAATGTCATCTGTTACCCGAAGACACGAGCACTTCCGTTTATGCTACTAGCGACACAACACTGGCTGCGAATTTGACGAATGCCGTAAAATTTGCACAACTATTTTCTGGAAACACACTTCCTGACGGTTGCACACCACGTGCAGCGGTCTATTCTGGGCATCAATTTGGTAGTTGGGCTGGACAATTAGGTGATGGCCGCGCTATTTCACTCGGGCAACTGCACGGACTCGAATTGCAATTAAAAGGAGCTGGCCCCACCCCTTATTCTCGCGGTGCAGATGGCCGCGCGGTTTTACGTTCCTCGATTCGCGAATTTCTTTGCTCTGAAGCAATGGCTGGATTAGGTATCCCAACAACACGTGCACTCTGCATCGTCGCCTCAGACCTACTGGTCATGCGCGAAGCACCAGAATCCACGGCAGTTGTCACCCGCGTGTCGCCCAGCTTTATTCGTTTCGGCTCATTCGAACATTGGTACTATCGCGATGAACCAGAAACACTCAAAACATTAGCTGATTTTGTGCTTACCCAGCATTACCCTGAGTTACACGCATCAGCAGACTCACCAAATAAGTATGCCGCACTTCTGCGTGAAGTCACCACACGCACGGCACACCTAATGGCGCAATGGCAAACCACCGGTTTTATGCATGGCGTGATGAATACAGATAATATGTCGATCTTGGGACTAAGTTTGGATTTTGGCCCATTTGGCTTTATGGAAGCCTTTAATCCTCAGCATATATGTAACCATAGCGATCACCAAGGTCGTTATTCCTATGCCATGCAACCACAAATGGGGCAATGGAACTGTCATGCACTTGGTCAAGCCTTGTTGCCGTTAATTGGCTCTGTTGATGAAACTAACGCCGCATTATCAGGTTACGTTGGTGCATACCAACACAAATTAGCCGCGCTATGGCAAGCGAAGCTGGGGCTGACAACGCAGCACCCTGACGATCCTGAACTCATCGCATCCATGTTACAGATGATGCACATCAACCAACTTGATTTCACGCTATTTTTTCGAGAATTAAGTAATATACGCATGAATGATGAGCACCAAGATACCATTATCCGTGACTGGTGCCATGACCGTGACAGACTGGATCTGTGGCTTTCACACTACCGCCGACGCCTGAGCGCAGAGGCACTAGAACTAAAATTAAACACAGCGACAACAACTGACAGCGCAGAAAGTATGGATAGTGCGCGGCGCCAGCGGATGAATCGCTGCAATCCGAAGTTCATACTACGAAACTATCTGGCACAGCAAGCTATCGAGGCTGCCCAGCAGCATGACTATTCGGAAATTGAACGATTACGCCATATTCTTACCAATCCCTTTGACGAGCAGCCAGAATATGAATGTTATGCCGCACTGCCACCAGACTGGGGGCGTGCTCTTTCTGTAAGTTGTTCATCTTAGTAAATTGCTCATCATAATTAGTCAACAATAACGGAGTCAATACGATGCCAAAAATCACGAAAACCGATGCCGAATGGCGTACAGAATTAAGTCCAATCGAATTTGAAGTCACCCGCCAGGCAGCTACTGAGCGAGCATTTTCAGGAAAATTCTGGGACCACCATGTTGCCGGAACTTATTCGTGTGTATGCTGCAACACGCCGCTATTTGCCTCCGATGCCAAGTTTGATTCAGGCTGCGGATGGCCAAGTTATTTCACTGCGATTAACCCAGATCATGTCCGCGAGATTGTGGATCGCTCGCATGGGATGACGCGCATTGAAATTGTGTGTAATATTTGCGATGCGCATTGTGGCCACGTGTTTCCAGATGGCCCTCCCCCTACTGGTTTACGCTATTGCATTAATTCAGCTTCTTTACGATTTGACCCAACACCATGAAAATTTTATTCGACCTTTTCCCTGTTATCCTATTTTTTGCCATGTTCAAGTGGGGCGAAGGACATGGTGATGCTGCGCAAACATTAACGCAAACACTGCTAGGACATTTTATTTCTGGCGGCGCCTTTACCCACGATCAGGCACCAATTTTATTGGCAACAGCCGTTACCATCATCGCTACCGTAGTACAAATCGCATATTTATTGGTTCGAGGAAAAAAAGTAGACGGTATGTTATGGATTTCTTTTGTCATCGTTAGTGTATTTGGCAGCTTGACAATTTATTTCCACAACGAGACATTTATCAAATGGAAACCAACCATGCTGTACTGGAGTTATGCATTGACTTTACTCATCAGCCAACTGATCTTCAAAAAAAATCTGACTCGCACTTTTATTGCAAAACTAGAAGAAGAACTTGCTATACCTGACACTGTCTGGGCGCCACTCAACTGGATTTGGATTGGTTTCTTTATTAGCATGGGAGTACTCAACTTGTTTGTTGCCTACCATTTTTCTACGACTGTTTGGGCAAACTTTAAAGTATTTGGCAGCACAGTAATGATGTTTCTATTTATGCTGGCACAAATTTTATATTTATCACGCTACAGCAAGCCACAGGAAACAATCTCATGAATCTGGAGCAATCTCCCACCACCGCTATCAACGCCCAACGCATGGTGCAGATCAGACAGGCACTGGCTTGTCTGGAGCCAACGGTGTGCGAACTCATTGATGAATCCACGTTACACCATGGACATGCAGGAGCCGCCTCTGGAGGTGGCCATTTTCGATTAATGCTTGTTTCAGCTCAGTTTAACGGCATAAAACGTATTGCGCGCCATCGTCTAGTGTATGATGCTGTTGGCGTATTGATGCACACCGAAATACATGCACTTACTATTAACGCACTAGCACCATCAGAATTACCTTCTGAAACAAGTACGTTACAATAGTCTGCTAAATCCTATTTACTTTTTGACGCATTGTTTTTACTATCTCATCTACATCATATTTTAGGAATACATAATGACTTTTAAACCTGCTCAGTTATTGCTCGTGTTACTAGCCGTAGCAGCGGCACCTGTAATGGCACAAAATGTAGCTGTAGTTAACGGCAAACCGATTCCAAGCGCTCGTGTTGAAGCCATGGTGAAACAAATCACGTCACAACCAAATAGCCAACCAGATTCACCAAAATTGCGCAGCATGGTCAAAGATGAACTGATCACACGAGAAATTTTGCTTCAGGAAGCCGACAAATTAGGATTGAGCAAATCCGAAGAAGTCAAAACACAACTGGATATGGCACGCCAATCCATCATGATTCGTGCATTGGTCAATGATTTCGTTAAAAAACACCCACTCAGCGATGCTGAAATTAAAGCAGAGTACGAACGCGTAAAACTGCAAGCTGGCGACAAGGAATATCATGTTCGCCACATTTTAGTTGACAAAGAAGAAGAAGCCATCGCACTGATCGCCAAATTAAAAGCAGGTGCTAAATTTGAAGATCTGGCCAAAGAATCGAAAGATACTGGCTCTGCTGATAAAGGTGGTGATCTGGATTGGGCGACCCCTGCATCATTTGTTAAACCATTCTCCGATGCAATGGTTGGCTTACAAAAAGGCCAAATGACGGAAACACCAGTACACTCACAATTCGGTTACCACATTATTCGCTTGGACGATGTTCGCCCAGCTAAAGTGCCCGCACTCGATGACGTAAAACCACAAATTATTGAGAGTCTGCAACAGAAAAAATTACAGGCATTCCAAGAAGAATTGCATAAAAAAGCAAAAATTCAGTAACAACATGTTGTAATACGCAGCACCTAAAAAAAGGCATCTTTAGAGATGCCTTTTTTTATTTACAAGTGTAAATAGTATCTTTACATGTCTGTTTTACCCTGATTTAGCCCTTCATTCAAGAATTAAGCGGTAATATCCCTACTTATTCTGGATTTGCTTTTAGTTCGGACGACTAGACTCGAGTCACCTGTTGCGGCTTTTTCAACTAGGAAATTTCTGTTACAAAAGATTTCCCCAAAAGCATCAACAAATTAAAAAACTGGTCGATACTATATACGTAGAGTATTAATGTAATTTATTTACCGAGTTCAATTCTCGATTAAGGAGTCTTTTATGTCTATCTCATCCATCACTGGTAACTCTTCAGTTGCCAGTACTCAATTTTATAATAACGCATCCGTTTCTAATAGCCAAGATAGTGATGGCGATGGCAATGGAAAAAAAGTAGCTGGTAGCGGCGGAAAACTCGTTCAGGCGATTACTCAAGCATTATCACAATTAGGTGTTACTGCATCCGGTTCAGCTAGTAGCTCAAGTGCTAGTTCAAGCTCAACATCATCGGGCTCATCAAATTCAAGCACACCTGATTCGCAACAAGCTCTGGCTTCATTCGTCCAAAATTTATTTGCCGCTTTGCAATCACAAGTTGGTGGTCAATCGTCAACTGGAAGTACCACGGCCAACTCATCTACAGTAGCAGCAGCCACAACAACGGCTGCGGCAACAACGGCAGCATCTGCAAGCAGTGGAAGCACATCAACGTCGGGGACTACTAGCACCTCAGGACACCATCACCATCACGGCGGTGGTGCCGGAAAAGTTGAAAGCGGCATTCAAAATCTGATTTCAGAACTTGGTTCCTCAACCAGTTCAAGCGGAACCAGTGGTTCGAGCACAAGTTCATCTAGCTCAGGTTCCAGTAGCTCAAGCTTGGCAGCACTACAGCAAAGCTTTAACAGTTTAATGTCAGCGGATGGCATTAGTGGCAGTAATGCAACATTAGGTAATTTTTTACAGTCATTGTCTTCCAGCTTACAAGGTTCCCCGACTTCAGGTAATGTCGTCAGCACCTCGGCTTAATACCTGCATTCTTGTTGTAGCCTAAGTTAGATGTACGTTAACTGAAGGTTAAATACAAAAAAGCGACTCGTTTATCAAGTCGCTTTTTTGTTTATCTACTATCCAACCCACTTACGCGCATTACGGAACATACGCATCCACGGTGAATCTTCGCCCCACCCTTCAGGATGCCAAGAATGAATCGCGCTGCGGAATACCCTTTCCGGATGCGGCATCATCGCTGTAAATCGGCCATCAGCAGTAGTCACGGCAGCAATCCCTTGTGGAGAGCCATTTGGATTAAACGGATACGTTTCGCTGGCTACGCCATGGTGATCAATAAAACGCAATCCCACAACAGCATCCGACACACTACCCGTTAAGCTAAAGTCTGCATACCCTTCACCGTGCGAAACCACGATAGGGGTTTGCGTACCGGCCATCCCTTGCAGGAAGATGGAAGGATTATCCGTAATTTCAGTCATCACAAATCGACCTTCAAATTGCTCCGATTTGTTTTTAGTAAATTTAGGCCAAGCATGCGCACCAGGAATCATGGATTTCAAATTACTCAACATCTGACAACCATTACAAATCCCCAAGCCAAAGGTATCGTTACGCTGGAAGAACGCAGAAAATTGATCTGCCAATCTAGCATTAAATAAAATCGTCTTAGCCCAACCCTCACCGGCACCCAATACGTCACCATACGAGAAGCCACCAACAGCAATAATTCCGACAAAGTCAGTTAATGTGGCACGGCCCGCGATTAAATCGCTCATATGCACATCGACAGCAGTGAAGCCCGATTTATGCATTACCCATGCTGTTTCAACGTGTGAATTCACACCTTGTTCGCGTAAAATCGCAACACGTGGACGTACTCCCGTGGCGATAAAAGGAGCAGCAATATCCAATTGTGGATCAAAGGTCAGCTTCGGCTGCATTCCCGGATCAGTCACCTCGGCCAAGCGCGCGTATTCAGCATCCGCACAGGCAGGGTTATCACGCAGACGTGCCATTTGCCAACTAGTGTGACTCCAGATTTGGTGCAAATCGGCCCGATTTTGCTTAAAGATATCTTTCGCATCACGGGTAATCATGATGGTGTCTGTTGTCGTTGGTTTCCCGATAATATGACTGCACGCGCCTAAATTGACACTACGTAGTACATCCATTACTTCGGATTTTTGTGCAGCCCGAACTTGAATTACCGCACCAAGCTCTTCATTAAACAAGGCTCGCAGTGTTTGTTCATTACGACGCTCTGCAATTTGTGTTGCCCAATTTTTGGCTTCGCCACTGTCTGCGCCATGACCTTGATCCATAGCCAGAATGTCGACGTTAATATCCAAGCCCAAATGACTAGCAAACGCCATTTCACACAAGGTTGTAAACAATCCACCATCAGAACGGTCATGGTAAGCCAAGATTTTTTGTTCCCGATTCAATTGCTGAATCGCCTTAAAGAAGCCTTTAAGATCCTCGGCACTGTCTACATCCGGAACATCGTTACCCAATTGCTGCAATACCTGAGCACAGGCAGATGCAGCCAAACGGTTTTTTCCACGTCCCAAGTCAATCAAAATCAATACCGTATCACTAGCTTTGATCGCCGGATTCGCTCCCGTACCAGCTAACAGTGGCGTCAACGTGGAACGAATATCGGTCACTGGTGCAAAACCAGAAACAATCAATGAAACAGGCGATGTAACTGACTTAGCATCCCCTTGATCTTTCCAGGTGGTCCGCATCGACAACGAGTCTTTCCCCACCGGAATCGACAATCCCAGCGCCGGACACAATTCCATCCCAACCGCTTTGACCGTCGCGAACAACGCCGCATCTTGCCCCGGCTGACCACACGCTGCCATCCAATTCGCGGACAGTTTAATATCCGTTATATCGGCAATTGCCGCCGCCGCCATATTAGTAATGGTTTCACCCACCGCCATACGACCAGATGCAGCAGCATCCACGATTGCCACTGGCGTACGTTCACCCATCGCCATGACTTCACCTAGATGACCTTCAAAACTCATCGCAGTCACGGCACAATCCGCCACCGGCACTTGCCATGGGCCCACCATTTGATCGCGCGCCGACATAGCACCAACACTACGGTCACCAATCGTAATCAAAAATGATTTATCTGCCACTGTCGGCAAACTCAATACTTTTTTCGCCACATCCAGCAAATCTACGCCGGTCAATTCCAATGGCGGAAACTGGTTAACAATACGCTGTACATTACGCAGCATTTTAGGTGGCTTGCCCAACAACACGTCCATTGGCATATCGACCGGTGTGGTGCCATGTAAAGGATCGATTACTTTGAGCTGACGCTCTTCCGTTGCCGTGCCCACAACAGCGAACAGGCAGCGTTCACGTTCACACAAATACGTAAAGAGCGACAGTTGCTCTGGCGCGATTGCCAGCACATAGCGTTCCTGTGATTCATTGCTCCAAATTTCTTTCGGCGCCATACCAGATTCTTCCAACGGCACTTGACGCAAATCAAAAATTGCACCGCGTTTAGCATCGTTTGTGATTTCCGGGAAGGCATTGGACAATCCACCTGCGCCCACATCGTGAATCGACAAAATAATATTGTCAGCACCCATTGCCCAGCAGGCATTAATCACTTCCTGTGCTCGCCGTTCCATTTCTGGATTGCCACGTTGAACTGAATCAAAATCAAGATCTGCGGTATTTGCACCTGTCGCCATAGAAGAGGCGGCACTACCACCCATCCCAATGCGCATACCCGGGCCGCCTAATTGCACCAACAGGCTCCCAACCGGCAAGGCATTCTTGAAGGTATGCAGATCAGAAATACTCCCCATACCACCAGCAATCATGATGGGTTTATGGTAACCAGCGACCTGACCAGCAACGTTTTGTTCATAGGTACGGAAATAACCACCTAAAATCGGACGGCCAAATTCGTTATTAAATGCAGCGCCACCAATCGGGCCTTCCAACATGATTTGCAAAGCACTGGCAATGCGATCTGGTTTACCATAAGCACCAGTTGAAGGTGACGTGGTCAGTTGACGGGTAACATCTGCATCATTTTCCCACGTCTGAATATGGCCGGGCAAACGCAAATTCGATACAGTAAAACCAGTCAGACCAGCCTTGGGTTTCGCGCCTCGCCCCGTAGCACCTTCATCACGAATTTCACCACCGGCGCCAGTTGCAGCGCCAGGAAATGGGGAAATCGCGGTAGGGTGATTATGCGTTTCCACTTTCATCAGTGTATGGGTCAACTCTTCACTGGCATGGTAGACATTACCTGCCGCCACACCACGCGGATAAAAGCGTGACACGATCGCGCCCTCGATAATGGAAGAATTATCGCTGTAGGCCACAATTGTCCCACGCGGCTGCAATTGGTGCGTATTTTTGATCATGGAAAACAGGGATTTTTCCTGTGCTTCACCATCGATGATCCAATCGGCATTAAAAATTTTGTGGCGGCAATGTTCGCTATTTGCTTGAGCAAACATCATTAATTCCACATCAGTCGGATTGCGTTTGACCTCAGTAAATGCAGTCAACAAATAATCGATTTCATCATCTGATAATGCCAGACCAAGCTCACTATTCGCCGAAACTAAGGCGTTCTTCCCACCGCTTAAGATATCCACAAATGCCAATGGCTTAGCGGTCAATTCATTGAATAGCCCCGCCGCATCCGCTTCCGTACGCAAAACAATTTCCGTCATACGGTCATGTAGCAGTGCGGAAACTTGCCCGAAGACCTCTTCAGATAAGCATGCATCCGCGCCGCCCAATAAACTGGCAATCGTCGCAACGACACCCGTTTTTAACTGAATACGGTAGCTAATTCCGCGTTCAATTCGCCGAATTTGTTCCATGCCACAATTATGTGCAATTTCAGTGGCTTTACTCGCCCACGGTGAAATCGTCCCAAAACGCGGGATAACAACGATGAGTTCACCTTGTTCGGCGTGTGCAGCATCAGCATGTTTACCGTGTGCAACTGGCTCACCATAGGTAAGTAACGCCTCCAAACGACTGCTTTCATCGTCAGACAAGGGGGCGGAAGTATCAACAAAGTGAGTGAAGTGCGCACTAACAGCCACAATCGCCGATGACAGCGTTTGCAAACGTAATAACAGACCTTGAGTACGGAAAGAAGACAGGGCATTAGAGCCTGGCAGAATCAACATAGCGAGAGAAGAGTGAGGCAGACCAATAAAACATCTGCGGGGTTGCACGAAGTGTAGGATTATACCCTATCCTGACATCAGATTCCCTGCATGAATTGCGCCAAGATAGGATTGTGTTTTGAATTACCTTATGGGAGAACTGCATCTTGATGCTATAAATTAATCAAACTATACGTTTGAAACATCAATGCAATTACAATTACCAATTCCCTTATAGGGATGGGTGTATCCTTATATTATCATCGACATTATTCACCAACATGCCCAATACCACCCCCCAAATAGCCCGAAAACGTAACGTTGCACACAAATTTAAAATTGATGATCACGCCTTTATTGCGCACGGGCTGAGCACCAAACTATGGCAAGATTTATACCATTACGCAATGACCTCTACTTGGCCGGTATTTTTCTTTGCAGCCGGCGTGATATTCCTAGGACTGAATTTTTTCTTCGCCCTATTTTATTTAATCGGGGATAGCCCCATTGCCAATCTATACCCAAATGGATTTTGGGGTGCATTTTTCTTTAGTGTAGAAACCTTGTCGACAGTCGGTTACGGCGACATGCATCCCCAAACCACGTATGGACATTTTGTTTCTACATTTGAAATTTTTGTGGGAATGAGCGACATTGCCATGGTGACTGGAGTGATTTTTGCACGTTTCTCACTACCAAAATCAAAAATATTATTCACCAAACATCCAGTAACACAACATCATGATGGAAAGTACGTCCTCTGCATTCGAATAGCAAACGCCCGATTTAACGTTATTTCAGAAGCTTCTGCCAAACTCCGTTTAATTCGCTTGGAATCAACCCAAGAAGATCCACGTTTTTTACGCATTATTGATCTGCCGTTGATACGCGACACACATCCCATGTTTGTCTTGGGCTGGAGTTTATTTCATATTATTGATGAAAATAGCCCTCTCTACCTTCAGACAGCAGAAGATCTGGCACGCAGTCAGGCTCGACTTATTTTAAGTCTCGAAGGCGTCGACGACACCACCAGTCAACCAATACGGGCACGCCATGTCTACTCCCATAGCACCATCCGCTTTAACCACCGCTATCAGGATATCAACCATACGGGTGAAGATATGGTCAGCCATGTCGAGTACAGTTTATTTGATTCGATTAAGAAAGAAGATAAACCAGAAGAGAAATCCTCAACCGGTTAAATTCTAAGCAGAATTTAACCGATTAGCATGTATTTAATGTGAGGATCAGCTACTTTTTTGAGATTTCACCACTTGCATGGCAGTCGCAATTAAGCCACTGATATCCCCCAAGTTGGCAGGAACAATAATCGAATTATTGGTTTTTGCCAATTGTGCAAATGCACCAACATACTGTTCGGCCACTTTCAAATTGGCCGCATCAAAACCACCGGGTAATTGCATGGCTGCGGCTGTTTTACGTATCGCTTCCGCACTGGCTTCTGCAATCGACAAAATAGCAGCTGCCTGACCTTCAGCACGGTTAATCGATGCTTGTTTTTCACCTTCGGATTTGGCGATGGATGCTTCCCGCTCGCCAGTTGCAATATTAATTTGTTCTTGTTTACGTCCTTCTGAGGCTGCAATCAATGCCCGCTTCTCACGTTCTGCAGTAATCTGTGCCTGCATCGCATGTAAAATTTCTTTAGGCGGAGTCAGATCTTTAATTTCATAGCGCAATACCTTAACACCCCAATTAGCTGCCGATTCATCAATCGCGTTAACGATACTGGTATTGATGTGATCCCGCTCTTCAAAGGTTTTATCCAATTCCATGCGTCCGATAACCGAACGTAATGTCGTTTGCGCCAACTGGGTAATAGCGGCAACATAATTGGATGAGCCATAAGAAGCACGCATCGCATCCGTTACCTGAAAATATAAAATCCCATCGACTGAGAGCTGAGTGTTATCGCGTGTAATACACACTTGTGGCGGCACATCCAAGGGTATTTCTTTGAGTATGTGCTTATAGGCGATACGATCGATAAACGGCAATACAATATTCAACCCCGGCCCCAGTGTTGCATGGTATTTTCCCAGTCGCTCCACAACCCAAGCGTGCTGCTGAGGAACAACATTAATCGTTTTAAAAACAAACACAATGGCAATAACAAATAAAATGAATGCCACATTACCAAAATCGAATTCCATAATTTTCCTTTTTAAATTAAACATCCGCACCAAGTGGATTACTGAGGCGGCTGCACAATTAATTGACTTCCCTGAATTTCAACAATAGTAAACATACCCGGTTCAACTGTTTTTACACCCAAAAATTCCACATCCCACATTGCACCCCGGTACATCGCGCGAGCTATTTGCCGCTCTGCTGATACTCGGTGCCACTCATTGATCTGAATAAGCTGACCAATATCTAAATTAACATTCGGATCACGGTTAGCAATGACTTTTTGACCACCGCCAAAACGACTACGCCGCAACATCACCGTAGCGGTCGCACCGACGCCTGCCGCCACAATCAATTGCAGTGCTAGTTGCCCACCACCAAAGGCAACCATACCACCAGCAGCACACCCCAATGCCACCATCAATAAATAAAAAGTGCCGCTAAACAATTCCAACACCACCACTAGCCCAGAAATAATCAACCAATTCATCCATTCATGCATCGTCTTCTCCATCCTGGATTACGTAATACCGCAAAGTGTGACACGCATTTTCACTATAAATTCCACGCAATTTTGCACAATAACGCACAAAATGAAAAAAGCTCCAACTACCTTTACGCTAGTTGGAGCTTACTAAACTACAGCATTGAACGCAAATAAATACGTTATAAATATAGTCTAGAATACAATTGATAGCAATAACATTTGAATTACTGCTGCAAATTGGATTTCCGAACGAAATTCACATGACTTATTTTGCCAATGCTTGCCAAGTATCAATAACGGAATCGGGATTCAGGGAAATCGATGAGATCCCTTCTTTCATCAACCATTGGGCAAAATCAGGATGATCCGATGGACCTTGACCGCAGATACCAACGTATTTACCGTGTTTGCGGCACGCAGCAATCGCCTGGGACAATAACGCACGCACAGCAGGATCACGTTCATCAAAATCAGCTGCCAGCAATGGCATACCAGAATCACGATCTAGACCGAGCGTTAATTGGGTCAAATCATTAGAGCCAATGGAGAAACCATCAAAGAATTCCAAGAATTGCTCAGCCAAAATCGCATTAGAAGGTACTTCGCACATCATGATCAAACGCAAGCCGTTTTCACCACGACGCAAGTCATTTTTCGCCAATAAATTAACAACTTTTTCAGCTTGACCCAAGGTACGCACGAATGGCACCATGATTTCAACGTTCGTCAATCCCATTTCATTACGCACGCGTTTCATGGCGGTACATTCCATTTCGAAGGATTCCGCAAAATCCGGTGCCAAATAACGCGCTGCACCACGGAAACCCAACATTGGATTTTCTTCATCCGGTTCATAACGTGAACCACCGATGAGTTTTTTGTACTCATTCGATTTAAAATCAGACAAACGCACGATCACCGGTTTTGGCCAGAATGCAGCCGCAATCGTCGCAATGCCTTCCGCTAATTTATCAACATAAAATGCCTTCGGTGAAGCATGGCCGCGTGCGACGGATTCCACTGCTTTTTTCAGAGACGGATCAATATTCGGATATTCCAGAATCGCTTTTGGATGCACACCGATGTTATTGTTAATGATAAATTCCAGACGCGCCAAACCAACGCCGCCATTAGGAATGCTTTGGAAATCAAACGCCATTTGCGGATTACCAACGTTCATCATAATTTTGACAGGGATTTCTGGCAATGCTGTATTCATGACTTCGGTGATTTCTGTTTCCAGCAAACCATCGTAAATCTTACCTTCATCACCTTCAGCACATGATACCGTCACCAGCGTGCCATTTTTCAAGATATCCGTCGCATCACCACAACCCACCACGGCTGGAACGCCTAATTCACGAGCAATAATCGCTGCATGACAGGTTCTGCCACCACGGTTAGTTACAATCGCAGCTGCCCGTTTCATCACGGGTTCCCAGTTCGGGTCAGTCATGTCTGCAACCAAAATGTCGCCAGGCTGAACCAATTCCATTTCTGAAGGATCATGGATAACGCGTACCCGACCTGCACCGATTTTTTGACCAATAGCACGGCCAGTCGCCAAGACAATACCGCTACCTTTTAGCTTGTAACGTTGTTGCGAATCCGTGACCTTTTGTTGCGATTTGACGGTCTCAGGACGTGCTTGCAAAATATATAATTTTCCATCACGGCCATCTTTACCCCACTCGATGTCCATAGCGCGACCATAATGCTGTTCAATAATGACGGCATATTTAGCCAACTCAACCACTTCCGTATCCGTTAACGAATAACGATTACGCATTTCAACTGGCACATCGACGACTTTGACTGAACGTCCGGCTTTTGCTTCATCCGTAAATTCCATCTTAATCAGTTTAGAACCGATATTGCGACGAATAACAGGTAATTTCCCTGATGCCAACATCGGTTTATGCACATAGAATTCATCTGGATTGACCGCACCCTGAACCACTGTTTCACCCAGACCATAGCTTGAGGTAACAAACACCACGTCTTTAAAACCAGACTCGGTATCGATGGTGAACATGACGCCAGCAGCACCCAAATCTGAGCGCACCATACGTTGGACGCCAGCAGACAAAGCGACTTCCGCATGGGTAAAGCCTTTGTGAACGCGGTAAGAAATCGCACGATCATTGTACAAAGAGGCAAATACGTGCTTCATTGCTTCCAAAATATTGTCAATTCCGACAACATTTAAGAAAGTTTCTTGTTGACCAGCAAATGACGCATCCGGCAAATCTTCAGCCGTTGCTGAAGACCGAACTGCAAACGACACTTCACCAACGGAATCAGCAACCAGTTTTTGATAAAACGCGTTAATTTCTTCCTGCAAACGTGGTTGAAACGGTGTAACTAAAATCCATTCACGGATTTCAGCACCAGCGACTGCCAGTGCGCGCACATCGTCAATATCTAAGGTTTCAAGGCGTGTGGCAATACGTGATGCCAGTGATTTTCCATCTGCTTGTGGAAAGGCCAAAAAATCACGAAATGCTTGTGCTGTCGTAGCAAAACCACCTGGAACACGCACGCCTGCAGTGGCTAACTGACTAATCATTTCACCCAACGATGCATTTTTACCGCCGACAATTTCAACGTCATGCATACGCAGATGTTCAAACGAAGCGACATATAAATCCGCTTTGTGTGCAACGCTATTGGTACTATTGGACATAACAACCTCTTTGATGATAAGAAACTGGGCCGAGCTCACTGCGATGTTCAGCAGCACACCTACATATTGACTTCGCGGCAACTATTTTCTTATTTAAAAACCATTTTCAGGCCGCGTCAGCCAGTACTCTACATGAACTATCCTTACATTACTACTTGCTTACATCATGCTCAATACACATTGCGAGCATCATTTTACATGTAGCATTGCATTTGAAGTGATATATTCCGTATACATTATCAACTTTTAATCGTAAATGACCATGCCAGATCCAATTAACACTCCCCTTACCCTTGATGGTCATACTGTTTTCTTTGTTTCTGACGGTACTGGCATCACAGCAGAAACATTTGGGCACTCTGTCCTGACACAATTTAACTTACGCTTTAAGCAAGTTCGACTTCCGTTTGTCGATACCATTGATAAAGCGCACGATGCCTGCAAAAAAATAAATGAGGCCTATGCTGAAAAAGGTTTGCGTCCAATTGTATTCTCCACGTTGGTCCAAGCGGATTTAGCAGCCATTCTCCACCGTGCCAATGCGATGCAAATGGATTTAATTCAAACGTTTGTCGAACCGCTGGAGCAAGAATTAGGCGTAAAATCAACCCACACAGTTGGGCAAAGTCACAATATTGCGGATTCAGAGCAATATCGGAAGCGCATCGAAGCAATTAATTTTTCGTTAGCGCACGATGATGGTCAATCCCATAAAAATTTATCGACCGCCGATGTCATTTTGGTCGGTGTTTCACGCTCAGGAAAAACACCGACCAGCTTATATCTGGCGATGCAATTTGGGATTAAAGCCGCCAACTACCCGCTCATCCCGGAAGACTTTGAACGTGGCAGACTCCCTTCAGCGCTGCCTGCATTTAAAGGAAAAATTTTTGGTTTGTCGATCGCAGCGGAACGACTATCTGAAATTCGCAATGAGCGCCGCCCGGGTAGCAAGTATGCTGCACTGGAAAACTGCCGCTATGAAGTCAATGAAGCAGAAGCCATGATGAAAAAAGAAGGCATACGCTGGCTTTCCTCCACCGCAAAATCCATCGAGGAAATATCCACCACCATATTGCAAGAAATGAGTAATGATGTGCGGTATTAATTAAGACCTTATCAAAACGAAAAAGCGATGGGAAACGCGACCAGATACTTATCAAGTTGCGTTTCTGGCATCAGGCGTCCTGACTTTCTTTATGAGTGGATTCCCTAGCTATTTTCTCTTCCGTTATTTTTAAACCTCGTCACTGTCGCAATACCATTGATCGCCCCATCGAGTTGATCTAGTTTGCTTTTTGACCTGTCGATCCAGAACGACTATCCGAAAGTCGTAATGAACGTCGTCTAGGCAGAAAGAAGATTCGTTTGTTTTTGTTTCAAAAAAGACAAGTGACAGTCTAACATCAGTGACCAACGAAATAGCAATGCGATATAAAAACTCGCTTGCAAGCAAGTCACACTACTCTAGTGTTCACATAGGTGTATTCGCCGATTGCGTCGTATATGTCCAAGCTCTTAAATTATTTCAAATTTTTCAGCTCATCGTTAGTTACAAAATAAAGATTCCCAGCTGTAAAAGTTGATCCATCCTTATAACAAGCTTCCCCACAAAGATTACACGAATCTACTAGACGATTACTTGATACATCCTTAAGAACGCTATGCTCCCACGCACCACAATTTAAGCATTCTTTTTCAATCTGCCGATAAAATAATTTTATCAATACATAAAGTAGGAATTGGAATTTACCTCGACATTTACTTGTTTCATACGTCTTCAAGCATTGTTTAAAGTGTTCAAATTCCCCCCCAATCATTTTGGCCTCATGAATCGGATAATTTCCTAAATCCAACTTTATAAAGACTTCAAAATCGTAACCAAGATGAGCTGATATTTTTAAAATTTTTCGATTATTCTCAAACCAAAAAATAATTTTTTCAGCTACATAATTTGGTGCTGGATCTAAAGCGCATTCCTCTAAAGAATTCATTAAAGCCATCCATTCCCGCAACAATCCTGCCATAATCATTTATCTCCTTTTACAGGATAAGTCGTTATCAAATTTCCAGCACGATCAGTAAGCACCTTTATAAACGTCGTAGATCGCCCGCCATCACGCAGATTAGTTGTTCCAATCACCTTACCTATATCAACTGTTCTTACAAATTGCCCTCCTTCAAACGCTGCTACTGGCGAAGAAACCACGATATTACTTTGCAAAACACGCTTAAGCTCGCTAGGAGAAATGCTAAATACTGATCTATGATTGGTTACCGGCAACTTAAAGTGGTCATCCATGACATGTTTAAAGCCAGCAGATGCAGCCTTACCATTATTACGGAGCGGAGTAGTTTTTGCAGGATAAAAAACAATATTTATGCGAGTTTGAACACCACCAATTTTTCCTGAAATATCATTTGCAAAACCACCGCTAACTTTGGAGACTAGATCGCCTCCCTCGCTCTGTATATTGCCACTTTTAGCAACCTGAACCGCCTTGCCCACCCCCTCAGCAGCATTGGCAACAGGACCAACTTTCTTTACCTTCCCAGGCCCAACAATGCTCGACACTACCTCGCTGGCTAAGCGTCCGAGTGCGTTGCCATCCCCTTGTT